>ERZ808246.8-NODE-8-length-259731-cov-17.153965_pt1 | contig 259731 bp, 202 predicted proteins | sample MGYA00521083_ERZ808246 | MGnify/ENA primary metagenome ERZ808246 (study PRJEB31516, sample SAMN03275577) | gut metagenome | biome: mammalia-associated habitat; material: feces | host: Papio cynocephalus | place: Kenya | collected 2012-07-07 ... | reverse complement strand
TCACTTCAGCGTATCACAATACCGCTTGTTCGTTTCTTTTTTATCATGCCTCCTTTTTCAAAGAGCTCTTCCCAAAAGTCCGCATGGTCTGAAAGCCCTGTGATACATTCACCATAAGGCAAACCGTTTTCAGCTGCAACCGCATCCGCAAACAGAACTTCATCATAATAAAACCACCAGATTCCAACAGATGGCGTTTCGCAACTTTGCATATTATGCAACCTCTTACACAATAAAATTCGTCAATATTCAATACAACACAAAAAGTCTATCACTAAATGATAGTATTCATACTTTATTTTAGAAAAAACATGGAGAAACTATGACATTAACTTCAGAAGAAAAAAAATTAATGTTTCAAATTGTTAACTGCACAAAGGAAAACGTAATAAATCTGTCATTCTTATTTCTCCTACAAACAAAATCCTATACGTCTTGAGCCTTCTGGATTGTCGATTTTTTCGCACTTACACATATCGCGGATATCTGAGATTTCCGGACGTTCCCCTGTAATCACTTCGTTCATCGCAATTTTTCTTACGATATTGTCTATCTGACCGCCTGAGAAGTCGTACTCTCTTGCGAATTCTGTGGCAGACCCTCTATCGAGCCAGGAAAGCTTGTTCATCCAGATTGAAGTCTTTGCTTCTGTTGAAGGATTCTCAAACTTAATCTTGAAGAGGAAACGGCGTTCAAAAGCGGAGTCCATATTTGAGGCCAGATTCGTTGTTGCAATAAAGATGCCTTTGAGGTTTTCAAGCTCTTCAAGGATGATATTCTGGATTGCGTTTTCTGTCTGAGCGCAGTTCCCGGAAGTATCATTCTTTCTTTTGGAGATAATAGCATCTGCTTCATTGAAAAGAAGAATAGGTATAAGCTCTCCTTTCCTTTCTGCAAGCTTACAGTTATTTCTATAGCTTGTGAAAATCTTTTTGATGCGCTTTTCACTTTCTCCAAACCAGGCAGACTTCGCTTCGCTGATATCAACATGAATGATAGAACGACCTGTTTCCTTTGCAATCTGCATAACCGATTCTGTTTTTCCGGTTCCAGGCGCTCCGTACAGTAAAACTGCAACGCCTACAGGAAGCCCGTCGTCTTTAAGACGCCGCTGGATACCTTTGAGTTTTTCTTCCTGAAGGGCTTCCTTGAGGCGGTCAATTTCCTTCTGATTTTCAGGACTGTAGAAAAGCTTCTTCTCTTTGATGCTGTCTGTTTTAATCAGATTCTTATCGTTAATGCTGTCTTCAAAGAGGAATGCTTTTTCGCCAAGTACAAGCTTACGGCCTTTGTCTGAAAGAGTTATGGCAGCATCAGAAAGATTTCCTTTCTTTACGAATTCAACGAGTCCCTTCTGGAAAAGTTCATGCTTTTCTTCCATCATTTCTATGGCAACATTGTATCTCTCTCCCCCATCGTATAAATCTGATATGGTTGCATTCAGATTAGAATCTCCGCCTTTCAAAACATCACTTGCAACATCGTAAACGAAGAAGCGGTAATTGGGATTTTCAAGTTCCGCAGATACTCTTTTTACAACATCAAGATATGTGTGAGCTCTTTCGTACAGTCTAAGCTCTCTCTGAATTGACCTTGCTGACATGTCTTCGCAACGGCGTAACTCATAGCAGTCTGCCATGTATGAAATGAAGTCAATATCATCATCTTCTTTCTTTGCCTGAGGAATATATTCGGTATTATTGTAGATTGATTCACTGAAATCATTAATCGGCTGGACACCACCGTTTCTTCCGCTGTGCTCCAGAAATCCGTGCTCAATAAGAAATTCAATTTCTTTTTTCCAGCTGATAATAGACATAACCGGCACATCAAGTTCACTAGAAATGTTTTTGAAGGTGATGCTGTCTTCACATTCAAAATAGCGTTCGCAGGCAATACAGAGAATCCAGACCTGTGTCTGATTGAGATTATAGAGAGTCCTCAAATTATCCATAGCTGCGCTATAAGCTTTTGTTTTTTTTATTCTAAGCTTTGAATCGTTTAAACTCTGATATACAGCGCTCATTGCCTTGGAAATGTTCCATCTAATCTTCTTCTCTTTCAACTGTTCTTCCATAACTGCCTCATAATTCGAAGGGTACTTACACGGAAATATCAAGGCTTTAAGCCAAGCTTGCCTTGACGTGGACGTATAACTACCTCTTATATTACATCTATATTTATAGTCAAGTAAACTATCATTTTATGATAGCATTTGCACTTTTTGCACAGATTTCTATAAATTTCCAATCGCCAGGCGGAGCGTAGCGACGCATAGAGAAGAAAATTTTTTATTTTTTTTGAGAGAATCTGGGATTCTATTTTACAAAAGTATTTCACCCTTCGCATTAAAGTTGTAATTGAATAGATTTTTTGCTCTTCTATCATTGTTTGATAGTTCTTCTGAGTACAATAAAATGTTCAGGAGGTTGTCATGAAACTCACTGCACAATTAAAGAAACTCATTTTACAGTCTGTTCACTGCACAGGATACCTGTTTCAGAGGTATGGGAATTACAGGCTTGAACATAATGAATATGACAATAAATGGTATTTCAAGAAGAAATTTTCGAAGGATAATTATGACGGAGTTGCCACAGATAGCATTTCTTCATGGAAGCATAACCGTAAATATGAATTAAAAGAAAAGGAATTTGCTGGTGTCGTTGTAAAAATAGATAGAGTTCTTATATCAACACTGCTTGGTACGTACAAACGTGCTTATAGAGGTGAGTATATTTATTCCTGTGATTTTGCACCTTCAAGGCAGGACGGTTGTTCTGTTCTTGCTGCAACAGTTTTTTTCAGAAACGGGTGCAAACGCATAGTCCCACTGGATTGTATCAAAGAGTCAGAAGATTTCTCCAACGGAAAAAAGACTAGACGGATTATGACGAATCTGGAGCAGTTGATTTCTGAAGATATTAAAAAGAATGCTGTAACGGTCAAACCTGACGGTATCATTGAGATTGAGAATAGTTATATCTGCATGAATTCGGAGACTACTGAACTTCTTAATTTGAAACGCTATCTTGTCCTGGATGTGCGAAACAGAAGAGCAAGCTGTTATGCTGAAGAAGGAAATGAATGGTTCAATATTTCTGATGATGAATACAATCAGATAATGGATGTCATGAACTCCCAAATAAAAGAGGACTGTGGTTTTGTTCCTGATTTGTCATACGGAGAGACAAATTTTGACCGGCTTGTAAACTTTGCAAGATTTCCTTTTGCTCCTGTTCTGAATAAACTTTGTGTAGAAGAAATCCTCGGTAATAAATTAAATGAAACAGAATCAGATCTAAAAGACAGTCCAGACTGCGTTAAAAAATTCATACAGCTTACAGGTCTTCCATACACTCCTAAAATCAACAAGATTTTGTTGCAGGGGCATCGTGACTTTGCTGAATATTTTTCAATCTGTTCTCTGGGATTCAAGGATGAAAAGTTAATTGAAAAACTTATGGATGCAGACAAGTCCAGGTTATTTGCAGCAGCAATTCCGTATTCTGATAATCTTCTTTTGAAAGCGGATGTTTCTTTTTTGTTCATGTTTTATGATGAAAAGACAGTCGTAAAACTGATAAGCGAGCAGCTTTCTGAAACAGAATATTACACAACCGACGATTGTCTGTCGTATATGAAAATGCTTTCTGAAGCCGAGGAACTATCTCAGGATGTTATCAATAAAATCAGGAAAGAAGGCTTTACTGAATACAATCACAATCTTCTGATGAGAATCTGGCGGGATTTACATCCTTCTAAAGGTGAGAAATTTGAAAACGAGGCTATTTCTTATTCGGATGAAGAAAAGAATCTGGAATGGGAAAATGCCGGTTATAAGTTCTGTCTTCCGGAAAATACTAGCCGACTGGTCGATATCGGCTCGAAGATGAATATTTGTGTGGGTTATTTATTATATCGCGATAAAGCCGTAAACAAAAAGTGCACAATTGTTTATGCCCAGAAAGACGATGAGTATGAGCTTTGCATAGAAGTGAACAAGTATAACAATCGCTTTCGCCTTGTTCAGAAAAGCGCATTCAATAACAGTGTTCCAAAGGGACAAGACATGACAATTTTTAAGCAGTGGTGCCGTGTAAAAGGTGTAAGTTGAAAAAAATGATTTGCTATCACTAGGTGATAGTATCTTCATTTACAATTGAGTTTTGAGGAGTTTTAGCCCATTGGAGTCTTCATACAAACAGATTACTAATATTAATTTTTCTCTTCATTCAGTTATTACAAGACAGTCAGAAGAAACTGATTTTGACTTAAAAGCCCTATTTTATGGATGGATTTCTGCAAGAACGGAAGATGAAGATTACCGTGATATCGACTGGCTTTGTTCTCCTATATCAAAAACGGATTTACCTGATGATATTATGTGGTCCGATATAATCGATTATGCCGAAGGTATTCCGTGTAAAAGAAGATCACTCAGTCAGACAGAGAACGATGAAAGAAATATTCTCCGTATGGACACAGCTGAACTTCTATTTGAACGATTTCTCCACGAAGGTCTTTCTGCTGAACAGCAAGCCTGGATAGAACAAATATGGAATCAGACTTTCAACTCCTTTGAATCGGTGGATTATGAGGCGTTTGATTACTCACTGGAAGGTTTCTCCGGAAAATATGATGGCAAAAAATTTATTCTTCATGAACAGCAGAAAAAGGGTGTCGCTTTTCTATGTACAAAGGGAAACGGTCTCCTTGCTTATGATGTAGGAGTCGGAAAGACTGCAACCGGGATAGCAGCCGTTATGTATCAGCTGCAACACCAGAAATGTACTCGTCCTCTTATAATCGTTCCTAAGGCTGTCTATTCAAAATGGGTGCATGATATTCAGGAACTTTTTCCTGATGTCACATTAAACAAGCTGGAAAATCTTAATAAAGACATAATTGATAACCTTCGAATGAATTCAGTTTTCTCAGAGGAAAATGACAGCCTACTTCTTCCTGCCAATTCTGTTTCAATCTGTACAGCGGAGGCAATTGAAAAAATCTATTTTACAGAAGAAAGCAGCCCTCTTCTTGAATCAAGCTTTGAACATATCATCTCAAAGAGAAAACAAAAGGAATATTTTACTCCATCATCTGAACTTACAAATGAGCAGTATGTATACTTTGAAGACCTTGGAACCGATTTATTGCTTGTAGATGAAGCTCACCGATATAAAAACCTTATTAAAAAGGTCAGCGGTTCAAATTATTCGGAGTTTTCCAGACTTGGTATTGGAGAGCCGTCCAGTCGTGCTATAAAAATGTTTGCAATTACAGAATATATTCACCGGCACAATAATGAGAAAAATGTATTTCTGCTGTCTGCGACGCCTTTTACAAATTCTCCGATGGAAATCTACACTACCCTTCTGTTTACCGGCGGAAATGAAATCCGTGCCCTTGGTTACAATGATATCAATGACTTTCTCAATGAATTTGCAGAGATAAAGATTGAATGGACTGTTAACAACAAAAACGAAGTTGTCCGCAAGACTGTAATGAAAAACTTTCGTTCCTTGGATGCTCTTCAGAAAATTATCCAAAACTACATAGATAAGGTGGATGCCGAAGATGCTCATATCAACAGGCCGGAAAAGGAAACTCACGTCATTAAAATTGAAATGACAGGTCTTCAAAAGAAAATCTATGATACACAAATAAAACGTCTTACCGATAATCCCGACCTGGATGCCATCTTTTCTGCTATGAATACAATGCGGATGTGTCTTATTTCTCCAACTTTAGTAAATGATAAAAATATAAAAGTACCGGCTCTTTCGCAGTTTGTAGCAGCTTCTCCCAAGATGCTTTTTGTATGTGACACTGTTGTCAGTATTTATAGAAAAAAGCCTGATTGCGGTCAGATAATTTACCTTCCTCGGGGAGTTAAAGAGTTTACAGCTGTAAAACAGCATCTCATCAAAAATCATATACCAGAAGAAGCTATCGGTACGATGAATTCTTCAACAACAGAATCAAAAAAGGAAAAAATTACAAAGGCTTTTAATAATCCTGATAATCCGCTCAAAATTCTGATTGGTTCTGAGACTATAAGTGAAGGCATAGATCTCAACGGCAATTCCCTTGTTTTGTATAACTGTATGCTTGGATGGAATCCGACCGAACCTGTACAGGTAGAAGGCCGTCTCTGGCGTCAGGGAAACCGGCAGAAAAAAGTTCATATAGTTTATCCGCTTATGTACAACTCATTGGATTCCCTTATTTATCAGAAACACGATGAAAAAGCCAGCCGCATAGACGCAATCTGGGATTATCGCGGTGACAAAATCAATGTAGAAGAAATTAATCCAGCTGAACTCAAGTTTGATCTTATCAAATCCCCAGAAATGAAAGCCGATATTGTTCTTGACCAAAAGGCGATTCCACTTAAACGTGAACTTAAAATAATCGAAGAAAGCAGAGCTCTTTTAGCTCTTGCTGATGAACGAATTGCAGCCATTATGAATGAAATTAATGAACTTCAGAAACAAATAGATGAATTAAATAATGATATTGAACAAACAATAAAGAAAAATGAGGGAATGCCTGAAGTTTTTCAGCATCTTTCAGACTTAATAATCAATAATGCAAGAGAGGAACAAAAGACTATTGAACAGACGATTGTTGCAAAGAAAAAAGGGATTGCGGTAATCCGAACCAACTTAAAAAAGAAAATGGAAGCCCAGTATTCAGATAAAGAAGATTGTTTATCAAAATTATCCCAAAGAGAAAGCGTGTTAAAGGATAAAATTGAAAATCTCTATAAAGAACGTGAAAGTTTAATTGAATGGTACAAGAAGCAGTATATTCAGCAGCAATGTCAGTTGCAAAGTATTCCTAGGCTTGTAAAAGAGGTCAGTAGAAGTATCATGGAAAATACTGTGGTTTAGATGGTATAATAGGAAATGTTATGTTTGAAAAGAAAAAGACGGAAAAAAAATCCACATCAAAAAAAAGTTACAAAGAAAGCAGCAGTGAACAATCGGCCATCTACTTCAGCTCACAAGAAATCTTCTGATACTCCTTCTTCTAAGAGCATCGCCACTAAAAAGATAATTTTGGAAAATGAAGAATTTCTCTATATATAAAACGAATCTCATTACAAACAGGTAATCGAGCGAATAAAAACGGTCAAGAAAACGCTTTGGATTGGCACTGCCGATATTAAAGACTTATATGTAAAAGACGGACGCGGAACAAAGACTTTATAAAAAATGCCGCCGAACAATTCGCCAGCGTCTGGATGGGAGCCTATTGCAAAGGATGCAGGCGGAAGGGAGGCCTTCTGTGGGAATCCGATTAGTTGAGATTATTCCTTCCAGTTATAAATTTCTTTTATTAAAGAACAACAACATTCAATCCTATCAACATCTTTTGGAACTATTAATACTCCATCTTTCAATTTTTTATTTAAAATCTCAAAGTGTTTTTGATACTCGACAGTATTTGGTTTTCTAGTAATTCTCCATCCTGAACCCACAGGAAGAATTTCACAATTATTTATTGTGAGTGGTTTGCAATCATCCAAATGACCTAAGTTTTTTAAAAATTTTGTTCCTAATGTTTCTTGAATTTCCGCCGGTAAGCGTTTGTACACAGTATAGAGATAGGAATCATACCACCATCCGCGGAGAGTTTCTCCGGTTAAACAAGCCATTTTAAAATTTTCTTCCCATTGCATTAAACCTTTTTTAGATTTTCTCAGCATTTCAGGATACTTGATATAATAGTATATATAATCATCTTTACTGGAATTATTAACTGCATTGTTAATAATACTTTCAATTGTGCTCTTCCCAAGATCCATTGTTAATCTTGTAAATGTCTTATTTATACCATCTTTTGTGTCTTTGGAAGCATCATGTAAAATTGCAGCTAGAGATTGTTCAGAATTTACATATTTCCATTTCGTATCTGAATAGTATTCTGCATAATCTCCATAAGATAGCATCGCTCTTCCAAATAGAATTGCATTTTGATTGCTATTCGGATTATTAGAAAAATATGAGATAATAGTATCGTGTAGTTCCTTTAAATTTTTGTCATTATAAGATAGGGCTGTTAGATGTCCCTTGAAAATAGCCAAATCTTCGAGTTCAAATAGTGTCTCCTTCAATTGTTTATTATTAGAAATAAATGCAAACTTTTCTTTTTCTTCATTAATTTGATTAGTATTAAATTTTTTTACTTTAGTTAAATTATTAACATCTGAGCAAATTAGTTTTACTTCAGTGAATAATTCATGCCAATTATTAAAGCGCAATTCATTTTCACTATTCCAAGCCAGATTTCGTATGATTCTTAATTTGTATGTATCAATAGAATTATTTTGTATCATATTCAAGACGGCAAAGAACATAATGGAATTTTTTATGTCTGCCTTTTTTTCAGGATTTATACATAAATCAAATAAATCAATATCCTTTTGAAATAAACAAACTTTATTTGTTTCATAGTTATCAAGAGAAAAAATGGTTTTAAAAAAACCTTCTGTATTCGTATGAGTTTCAAAAAAGTTCAAGCAATTCATAAGTAATAATGCAGAAGATTTATTCCAAGCATTAATTTTGTAAAAATCATCTTGAGTTTGTTCATTAGTGTCATTACTAAGAATGCGTTCATATAATTCAATTAACTCAAAAAAATTTAAGAAGGCATCATCAGATTTTTCCCCATATTTTTTCCAAAAGATTTTATTTTGCCAGGAACCATCTATCTTTCTAGAAAACTCACTTCTTAAAGTAGAATCTATTTTATCTAGTTTATCTTCGAAATTTGCTTTATATATCTCAAAGTCTGTTAGAGGTCTTCCTCTTGCGTTCATCTTGATATATAAAGAATCACTCTGTTTAAATGACTTACTATTCATATCAAGAAATTGAAATGTTATAAGCTTTTTATTTGCCAATAATTCATATAGGTCCTCTTTGAAATCCAGGAATTTTTCCTGAATCTCATCAAGCATTACTAGCATTCCACTTACAGTAGGGTCATTTTTCCATATAGTTGAGAAATTCTTATTGGTTTCAATTTGCTCGCTGAGTTTTCTGTCTGTCTGAATTATTTCTTTTAAATTGGCTAAAAACAAACAGAATCGAGAAGCAGATTCTCTTGTTTTATAAGAAAACTTGCCAAGTAGCGAAACCACATTATTTCTCTCATCTTCGTTCCCAAAAGAATGTTTTTGAATGGAATACCAATGTAAAAGAAAAAGTGTAGTCAAGCGTTGTTGGCCATCTAAAGGGATAAAATCAAGACCTTCTGTTTTGCCATAAACAAAATCCAATGTCATAGAATTATTGTTATTAAGATTATATTTTACTGATTCAATAAAATTATCTCGTATTTTATTTGTTTTCTCATCAATTCTTCCCTGAGCATAGTCTCGTTGAATTACAGGAATTATAATATTCCATTTGTTGAGAATTTCAATAAATGTATAAGTATTAAAGGTTTCATTCATAACTTAATCTTCCTCGTTCTCAATATTTGAGACATCATTGTATTTTGGTGGAAATCCAGCTTCTGTTAGTGTATCTATAATAGATTTTCTGTATGTTTTTCTATCTTCTGTTGTCCAAAAGGAAAAGTTCTCTGCATCCGGATTATAATATTTACAAAAGACATTTCTTGTACATATCGGAATATAAGAGCCTGACTTATCTAATTCCATCATCTTTAATCTTTTTGCAGCAAAAGTTGAAGAATTAAATGCTGAATTATCATTTTTTCCTAATAATGCAAGATTACTTATTAAATGCATAGAATCATCATCTTTTGAATCATTTAATAATGACTCAACATCATGTGCTATCTCTCGAAATATTTTTTCTAATCCTTTCCCATCTGTTTTAAACTTTGGTAACTCAAGTCGAATGCGACAAAGATTTTCTACACGTCTCTGCTCTTTATCAGGTTCATTTGGAAATTCTACTTTTGATAATGCTCTGAACTGGTAATCTAACCAATTAAACCAATCTTTTCTTTTTTGCAATTCTTGAGAATTTTGGGCATGAATATGTTCTATACTCCAAACAGTTCCTTTATGCTTTGAGAAAGGATATCTTTGATTTTCTCCAGATTTATCTACCGTCATTACATTGAAAAGATTAAATATTCTATAGAGACTGCGATTCCCTGATTCACCATTATAATGTATTTCGTCAATATTGATTGATTTAATTGTATCTGCAATTTTTTCTGTTAAAAAATCCCTAAAGCCTTTTCTATCTTTGCATTTTGAGCTTTTATAATAATCAAGGATTTCCTTTAATGACAAAATATTTTCATTGATAATGTATCCGATAAGGTGATAAAGATTTTTATCTATATACCATTCTTGCAGAGTTTCAAAATTAATTACAATTTCTTTCCATATTTCCAAAAAATCTTTTGTTTTAGAAATGGTGTTAAAATAATCAAATGGTTTTTTGTTTTCTGGAGTAGATAACTCAAAAAGCAAGTCTATTCTTGTAGCTTTATCTATATTGGATAAAAAACTCCAGAATTCTGTATCATGAAGTTTATGTTCAATTTGATCCCATTCTGCAGCCATTGAAATTTGCTTTAATAGCAATGTTTTTTTATTTGCTTTTTCCACTTCAAGTTTTAGTTCTTCATCTTCAATAGGAGATAACTTCAATGTTTTTTTTATAGAATCCTCGGAAAGCAGCAGGGCTTTTATTAATTCTGAATCTGTTAATTTTATCTTACCGGCATTCAATCTGTGAAAAATATCAATCGGAGTACCGTCTGAGCCGTCTACCTTGTACCAAATAAATCTTAACTGTTGAAGAATAGTATTAAGAATGCTGCTTGCAAAACCATTACGTAAAAGGTCATTTGGTTCTTTGTTTTCAAACCATTCTGTTATTCTTTGATAAGCCTTATAAATATGAGAGAAATCAATATCATCTTGAGCTTTTTCCTTTACAGGATTTTTTAAAAAAGATTCACTAGATGCTCTTCCTGCACTATCATAAATTATGGAATAAAATGTTGAATCATTTTTATATACGGTTTTATTTATATACAATAGAATTAAATATAAAGTTGTCAGTCTTTGCTGCCCATCTATAACTTCATATTCTGCGCCTTTTTTTAGGAGAACCAGTGGTTGAATACAATAGTAATCTGTTCCATCTGTTTTATCTTTGAATTCTATAATATCATCCAGAAGGTTTTCAACTTCAATGGGAGTCCATCTGTAACCTCTTTGGTAATCAGGAATTATGAACGTAAATCCTGCAAGTTCCTTGATTGCAACTGTTTGTAATTTTTTGTTTGGATCAAAATTTTCTTCCATAAGTACCTCTTCTATATGAGCAATACCGCCATTATTTAGCATTATTATGCATTTTTACATTCAATTCGCAAATCTGTTTTTCAAGAAGTTCCATCTGTTTCGAAAGATTTTCTATTTCAAGTGCGGTAACGGAATTTTTTCTGACTCCAAAAGTTCTTCATTTTTATGATTTTTATCTGTTGTTACATTTTGAATGGACTCAACAACAATTCCTGTTACAACCTGCAGTATTGTGTAGGCAGAAATTATTCCAAAACTTACAAAATAAATCCAGGAAGCAGAAAATTCCTTTAAAATCGGGCGGGTAATGTTTCCCCAGTCGTCAAATAACATAAGCTGAAAAAGCGTGTAAAAGGCTTTTCCCAAAGAGCCAAAAGTTTCTGAAAATTCCGCGCCGAATAAATTAACACCGATAATCGCATAAAAATAAAACGCAATCAGAAGCAGCGAAAATGTCCAGATTATGCTTGGTATTGCAAAAACAATAGCTTTTAGAATTATTTGAAGGTGCTTCAGGCTGTTTATTATTTTTAAGGTTTTTACAACTCTAAGAGTCTTCAAAGTTTTTACAAGTTTAAACGCCCTAAAAACTTTTATTCCTCGGAAAATTGAAAAATAGGGAACAGTTCCAAAAATGGAAACAAGAACAATGACTAAATCAAAAGTATTCCATTTTGAAGCTGAAAAAAAATGCTTATTATACGCAATAAATTTTAAAACCAGTTCAATAACAAAAATCGCAAGACAAGTTTTATCAATAATATCCAGCACAGCACGAAACTGTACAGAAATATCCGGCGATGTCGCAATTCCCAAAACCACTGAATTTAAGATAATCACAAAAATTATAAAATATTCAAAGAATGAGTCCGCTTCGCCATCCACATAAGGAAGAATTCTCTGTGGAATTGATTTTTTCTGCTCCTGCGATTTTTGCTTCATTTTTTTTGCTCAGTTTATTTTGCAGGAAAATGTTTTCCTGTTGGAGACTTTGAACAATGATTGCTTGTCAAACTGGTCAATGACGAATATTTAGAACCGCAATATTTGCAGGTGTATTGAGACTTTTCTTCACCTTCATACGGAACATGGCGATCTCCATCAGGATTTTTTGAGCAATGATTGCTTGTTAAACTAGACAATGATGAGTATTTACTTCCGCAATAACAGCAGTAATAGTTGCCACCGGTCTCTCCTTCAAACAACTCATGTTTTCCAGAAGAAGAACGCGAACAGTGTCCGCCTGTTAAACTTGAAACGCTAGAATACTTTGCACCGCAACATTTACAATAAAATTCCGACATAACTTTTTCCTCCAATTTTTGGCTTCAATTTTAATTCAAACATTCTGATTTTATGATTTCTGCAATTTCGCTGGCATTTTCTATATCGCTATACCGGCGTCTGCAGGCAATAACTTCAACAGAAGTTCCTTCATTATTTATATATCCAATTTTGTAGTTTTCGTTGTTTCCCCACGGAGTTGAATCACACATCATGTCCGGATAACATCTTTCTTTCAGTTCCTTAAAAACCGCAAAACCTTCCGCCAAAATAAATTCTGGATTTACAATGCTAATCAACGTCTTTGTCCATTCACAAGGCTTAAAGAAACTTTCTTCGGTCAAGTTATATTTGTTTTTCAAAAGATTTAGCAATTCATAAAGAGAATCCATATCCTTTGTTGTAACATAATAGAAATTCGTTTTAAAAGAGTTTTCCAGCAAGTCCATCCGGTTCAACATTTCGTCTTTTTCGCCAAAAATATATTTCCACCCGTTTGCCAATCTATAATCTTCTGTGCTGTAGTCCATTTTTTTCATAGGCTCAACTTCGCATTTAAGTTCATTCTCTTTAGCAGCAGGCGATATTCCTGGATTTATTCCCAAAAACATAAATTTTGGATTTTTTACAATAGGGCTAAAAAAGATTTTTGCACCTTTATATAAATCACGGACTTTCTCGTCTGTTTTAGCTATTTCAACTATTTTTTTTGCAAAAGTATTTACTTCTTCTTTTAATTTTTCCAATTTATCTTCCATAAAAAAAATCCATATAAAACTCCGCGTTAGTACGTAAAACTGCCAAGTTTTTACAAAACTTGCGGTGAGCCACGGATGGCGAGAATCTCAGTTTGTGAAAGCAACGATTGAGCAAACTGTGATGATAAAAATTACACAGATGTAATTTTTATCATGCCTCCATATAAATTCATAAAAAGTATTGCAATCAGCAAAATAAATTATAGCATATTCATTGCTAACCACAAGTACAGCTATTTAAAAAACTTGCTTACAATAAGTAAAATGACACCAGAATTATTGCAAAGACGCCTTTCCTTCAACTTAAAAAAGGTACGAAAAATATTGGGTTTTTCTCAAGAAAAATTAGCCGAAAAAGCTCAGATTTCTTTCCAAATGGTGAACGACATAGAATGTTGCCGTCGCTGGCCAAGCGAGAAAACGCTTTCAAAACTGGCAAATGCTCTTCAAACTGACGTTTATACATTGTTTCTTCCTGAAAACACGAATGCACAGGCGACTCCTTTTCAAAAACAGACTATTGCCTCTGATTTGCAACAGCTTTTTGCAGAATCAGTAGAACAATATCTTGAAAAACAAGACGGTTTTTCTTTGCCAAATTCATCTCAAAAAATTTAAACAACAGAATATTTTTCTTTCAACCAATGTTTTTTCATGCTGAAAAGTATAACTCGCCCACTCTATCTTAAAACGATATACTGATTTTTTTTACATATTTTTTACTCCCTCACGCAATGATAAAGTTATGTGGTATAATAAAAATATGAGCAAACAGACAAAAATCACTTACAGGATGATAGAAAGACTTTCAAAAATCCATGAAATGATAAAAAGCGGGACTTTTCCAAATTCAAACGATTTTGCAAAAGAAACAGAATCTAGCGCAGCAACCATAAGCCGCGATATTGAATATATGCGAGACAGAATGAATGCTCCAATAAAATATGATTACAATCAAAAAGGCTTTTTCTACACAAAAAATTACGAACCGAATTTTCAAAATTATCTTTCAGAAAAAGATTTGAACACTCTGATTGCCGCAAAAAATCTGCTTTCACATTATAAAAACACACCGATTTACAAAGAAGCCTGCAATCTTATAAACCTGATTTCGGAATCTTCTATAAATAAAAACACTGCATTAATCGACCGAATTACAGTTGCTCCAACAGAAGAAGTTGCCATAAACCAAAATTTATGGAATGTCATCCAAGACGCATTGAACAGAAATCTTATTCTAAAATTTGATTACACAAACCGTTGGGGAAAACAAACTGAACAAAGAAAAGTTCATCCTTATCAGATTGTTTTGGATAACGGAATTTGCTACCTTTTTGGATTTGACGAACTGCGGAATGAAGAACGGATTTTTTCACTTTCAAGAATGAAAAATATCGTTTTGACTGAACAAAAATTTGATTTGCCCAAAGATTTTGAATTCAACAACCGGCTTGGAAATTCAAATTTTGGCGGATTTTTCAGCAGCAAAAAAGAACACTACAAAATTGAATTTTATGGGGAAGTCCGGACAATTATAAAAGAACGAAAATGGGCAGAAAACCAAACCTTCAAAGAAAGCAAATACAAAACTACAATTGAATTTGAAAGCACTCAATCACTTAAAATAAAAAGCTGGGTTCTTTCAAACGGTTGTAAGGCCCGTCCAATAAAACCAGATTGGCTTTTTGAAGAATGGAAACAAAATGTCCTGAAAATGAACAGAATGTTGAACTGGCCACTTTAGTTTCTACGCTTTCATCAATCCATCAATTTCCTCATCCGTAAGTTCGCGGTATTCGCCGGCGGCAAGGTTTTCGTCCAGCTTTAACGGACCAATTGAAACGCGTTTTAAATAGACAACTTCATTCGCCTCTGCCAGGAACATTCTTTTCACCTGATGGAATTTTCCTTCGTTTATGGTAAGTATGCATTCGTTTTCGGATTTCCACTGGATTTCTGCGGGTTTTGCCAAAAATCCAAGTTCGTTTCCTTCCGGCGGAATTTCAATTCCATCCTTAAAATCCTGCGCGATTTTTTCCTGATTTTCATTGGTTTCGGGATTCTTTAGGCGCACAAAATATGATTTTGGAAAATGTGTTTTTGGACTTGTGATTCTGTGAGTCAGCGCGCCATCCGTTGTAAAAAGCAAAAGCCCTTCGGTGTCAATGTCAAGCCTGCCAACAAGATGCAAATGCTCTTCAAAATATGGAGTTCTATAGCAATCATCAAGAAAATCAAATGCAGTTTGATGCAAGCCGTCTTTGTTCGCGCTCACAACCCCTGAGATTTTATTCATCATTAAATAAACATTCTTTCTTATCAAAAGTTCTTCGCCATCAATGCTAATAGAATCTTTATCGGGATTAATTCCAAATCCTGCATCTGTTATTCGCTTTCCGTTCACAAGAACTTCACAATCTCTAAGAATTTTTCTAACGCTTTTTCTAGTGCCAAAACCTTCGTGGCACAATATTTTATCCAATCTTTGTACGCTCATTTATAAAATTATACATTTTTAAGATTTGTATATCAACCTAACAAAAAAACTGATATAATCTTTGTATGAATACAGAAGACTTATTCTCAAACTCAAACAAAATCCGAGAACCTCTCGCCGCTAGAATGAGGCCTAGAAATCTTGACGAATACATTGGGCAAGACCACATTGTGGGCAAAGGCCGCCTTCTTCGCCGCGCAATTGCAGCGGATCAGCTTACTTCTGTAATTTTTTACGGACCGCCAGGAAGCGGAAAAACAACACTTGCAAGGGTTATTGCAAACCATACAAAATCAAACTTTATTACATTAAACGCCGTTCTTACAGGAGTTGCAGACATAAGAACGGCCATAAAACAAGCGGAAGATTATTTCAATCTTTACAGCCGCAGAACAATTCTTTTTGTAGATGAAGTTCACCGCTGGAACAAAAGCCAGCAAGACGCGCTTCTTCCTTGGGTAGAAAACGGAACTATAATTCTTATTGGCGCAACCACCGAAAATCCATTTTTTGAAGTGAACAAAGCTCTTGTTAGCCGCTCAAGGGTTTTTCAATTAAAGCCTCTTACAAAGGAAGATTTATTAAAAGCCGCAAATCAGGCTCTTTTAGACAAAGAGCGCGGCTACGGCAGATGGAAAATAACTTTTGAAGACGGAGCCCTTGAACATTTAATAGAAACCGCGAATGGAGACGCCCGTTCTTTGCTAAACGCTTTAGAGCTTGCTGTAGAAACAACTCCAGAAAGGTGGGAACCGTATTCAACCCCGCCAGTTCCAGAAACAGGAAGCACGATTTATATTTCAAAAGAAGCCGCCGAAGAATCGATTCAAAAAAAAGTTGTTCTTTACGACCGCGACGGCGACTACCATTACGATATTATAAGCGCATTTATAAAGTCTTTAAGGGGACGGGATCCTGACGCAGCGTGCTACTGGCTTGCAAGAATGGTTATTGCTGGTGAAGATCCGCATTTTATTTTTAGAAGAATGCTTATTTCCGCCTGTGAGGACACAGGGCTTGCCGACCCGCAAGCTGTTTCTGTAGTTGAAAGCTGCGCCCAGGCTTTTGACCGCGTCGGCATGCCTGAAGGCAGATATTTTCTTGCCCATGCAGCGCTTTATCTTTCAACTGCGCCAAAATCAAACAGCAGCATGGCTTTTTTCGACGCGCTTTCTTCTGTAGAAAAAGAAGACGCGGAAGTTCCAAATCACTTAAAAGACTCAAGCCGCGACGCAGAAGGCTTCGGACACGGAGCAGGATACCTTTATCCGCACGCATACCGCGACCACTGGGTTGCCCAGCAGTACCTTCCGGACGCGCTTATGGGAAGAGTCTTTTACACTCCAAGCACGCAAGGCTACGAAGCCACAATCAGAAACGATGTTTTGAGCCGCCGGGAACTGCAAATTGCTGCCATTCTTGAAAAGCAGCCAAATCAAAGCAAAGTCCATGATAGCGAATTTGAAAATCCAATCAGCCAGTGGTGGATTGACGAGCATTTTAAAAGTTCTTCAAAATCTCCTGAAGAAAACCTGACCTTTAGCCCCGTAGATAATGCCCGCGAAAATGCTTTAGACAAGGCGGACAAGCAATGGCGCGCCCGCATAGATTCAAACAGGGCAGAAATTCTTTTGGGAATCAGAAACACGATGATTGAAAGCGCAAATTTATTGCGCCACCACAGAAGCCTTGTGTGGAACGCTGACGATGGTCTTTTAATTTGGGAAGTTTCTCGCAAAACACCGGAAGGAATTACCTGCGGAGTTTGCCGCTCGCAAAAGGGAATGGAAATAATTGAACAGTATTCGCGCACGCTAGACAATCTTGACCGCCCAATCTTGCAATTTCGCCCGGAAGGTTCCAGCCCGGACTTTATGAGCGCAAGCGATTTTAAAAATCTCTTGCTAAACTTTCAGTACAAAGGCACTGTTTTTGACAGAATCTTCTTTAGAGACCCTTTTAATTCTGTAACTGGAATCACAGCTCTTGCAGAAAGCCTAAAAAAAATTGAATTTCCAAATTCTAAAAACGGCAAAGTTTTTACAGACCAAAAAAAAGCAGAAGAATCCATTCTGTCTGAAATAGAAGACCTTTCTGCCATTAGCGACCCAAGCAATTCAGATGAAGAAGATTTTGAAGAAGATATTTCAGAAAATCCGCTGGCAGAAGGATGGAAAGTGATTATTTCGCAAAAAATTCCTTGCAATGGGCAGCACATTTCAAATCTTATAAAAGAGCAAATCCTAACTTCAAATATAGAACCTTCTTACAACGAAATTTTACAAAAAATGGAAAAAGCAGAGAATCACTTTTTTTCAAACAAGGAAAATCCGCTTTTCAACTGGGATGCCGACACTATAGTTGAAAAATTTACAAAAGCAGGATTTAAAGTAAACTTTGAAATACACAAAACAAATGAAAAACGCAGAATAATGCCTGAAGAAATAAAAAAATGGTTCGACAAAGATTGCTCTGCATACGGAAAACAAATTGCACTTGCGCTAGGAATTCCAGATTTACAAAAAATAATTTATCTTTTGGAAAACGCAACTAAAACTACAATTTTTAACTGGAAAACTGAAACTGCATTCTTTGTAATAGAACGAAGTTAAAAACTTTCACAAGCAAATCGTATAAAAGAGCGGTGGATTCAACTTTAAAACTAAAAAATAATGAACTCAAAATGATAAAGTAATTGCGAACCATAAAAAATTATAATAAAATAGTAAGTCTAAGTCGATTTTTATAAAATCACAAAAGGCATAGTTCCAAACACAAATTTTAAGGAGAATTCTAAAATGAATTTTATATTTTTAGGTCCACCAGGAGCAGGGAAAGGCTCTCTTGCAGTAAAAGTTGCAGAAGATTACAAAATACCACATATTTCAACAGGAGACATTTTTAGAGCAAATATCAAAAACAAAACTCCGCTTGGAATTAAGGTAAAAGAAATAATAGATTCTGGCTCTCTTGTAAGCGACGACCTTACCTGCGAACTTGTAAAAGACAGACTTTCGCAGGATGACTGCAAAAACGGATTTATTCTTGACGGATTTCCAAGAACAATTCCTCAGGCCCAAATGTTCACAGAAATCTGCCCTGAAGTTTCTGTAGTAAATTTTCAAATTTCAGACGAAGCTGTAATCAGAAGGCTTAGCACAAGACGTGTATGCAAAGCTTGCGGAGCAAACTACAATACGCTTTCCCTTCCTCCTAAAAAAGAAGGCGTTTGCGACAAGTGCGAAGGAGAAATAATCCAGCGCGACGATGACAAGCAGGAATCTATCCTTCACAGAATGGATGTTTACCGCGAACAGACAGAACCTCTTATTGAATTCTATTCAAAAAAAGGAAATATCACAAATTTCGATGCATCCATAGAAACTGCTGAATTGCTAAAAGAATTCAAAAACGCATTTCCTCTTTAACCCTAGCAGGTCGAAAGCCGAGTTTTTATAACCATAAATAAAAGCGTAAGCGAATTTACAATTTGTGAAGATTTTGTGCGATAAGAACAGCTAAGGTTGCATAGCAACCCAAACCGATTCAAACGAAGTGCGAGCACAACCATCTGTAGCAAATTGGAAAGTCGCTGAAAGCGTTTCTTTTCACAGTTATAAGAAACTCGACTTTCGACCTATAAGCGTAAGCGAATTTACAATTTGTGAAAACTCGGCTTCCGGCTTATTAATTTCGTATGGAATCTATGTTAGCTTTTCCGCCGGGAACAAAAGGAAGAACGCTTTCCTCAGGATCAACACGAACGCGAACAAAACAAGGCTTTTTTACTCTGTTTGGGGCAAATGCTTTTTTGTACCACTCTTTATCAGAATCAGCATCAAAAGTTTCTAATCCAAAACCGCTTGCAATCTTTAGTAAATCCGGACTTTGAATAAACTGGCTTGCCGAATAGTTTTTTTCAAAAAGAAATTTCTGCTGCTGGTAAACCATTCCAAGTGTTCCATTTTCAAAAACAATAACCGTTACTGGCAAGTTATTTTCCGCAAGAGTTGCAAGCTCCTGAATATTCATCATGATAGAACCGTCGCCGCTAAAACAAACGGTTCTTTTTTGAGGATTTGCAAAAGCCGCCCCTATCGCCGCAGGCAGCCCGAATCCCATTGTTCCCAAAGAACCGCTAGTCAAAAACATTCTTGCTCTTTCCACAGGATAGTACTGAGCTGCCCACATCTGATGCTGGCCTACATCGGTAGTTACAATTAAATCGTCTGCCTTTATTCCGGCTTGCTCTGCGAGTTTTGGAATGCTACTGATTAAAACTCTTGGATTGACGCTATTTTTAAAGCTAGAATTTTTTTCAATCTCTAAAGGAGCTCCTTCTGTAAACGAAGCATTTTTTTTGTTCAATTCTATTACAAAATCTGCCCACTCTTCCCTTTTTTTATTTTTTTCCTCTGAAAAAGACGAATCTTTTTGCAGATTTTTCAAAATTTTATTTATTGAAGGAAAAGCATCTTCAACTTTTGCAACAAAACTTAAATCGGCATTAAGAATTTTATTTATCTCTGCGCCATCAATATCAATATGAATAATTTTTGCCTTTGGACAAAACTTGCTTACAACGCCAGTAGCTCTGTCATCAAAACGAACTCCAGCGGCAAGAACCAGATTGCTTTCGTGCATAGCGACATTTGCAGCGTAAGAGCCGTGCATTCCAATCATTCCTGCAAAATCTTTATCTGACTTTGGAATGCAGCCGAGCCCCATAAGAGAACTTACAACAGGCAGCCTGTACAATTTTTTAAAAGCGCGAACAACTTCTGAAGCCTCAAAGGAATTGCAGCCTCCTCCAAGATACAAAACAGGTTTTTCACAATTCATCAATTCTTGCACTACAGGCGTAAAATCGCAGGCGGCAGTTTTTTTTGTAGAACAAGCATTTGCGAGCAACTTGTTTTCTGCAAAAACTTCTGGCCATTTATCAAATTCGCAAGTCTTTAACTGCACGTCTCGAGGAACATCGATAAGAACAGGTCCTGGTCTACCTGAAACTGCAATTTTAAATGCCAATGGAATTGCTTTTAGCAGCTCTTCAGGAGTTTTTACCATAATGCTGTGCTTTGTTATAGGAAAAGAAAGTCCGAATGTATCAGCCTCCTGAAAAGCGTCCGTACCAATAAGAGAAGTATTTACCTGTCCCGTAATTGCAATTATTGGAATAGAATCGCAACGGGCATCCGCAATAGAAGTTAACAAATTCATTGCGCCAGGTCCGCTTGTAGCAAGGCAAACTGCAGGAAGTCCGGTAGTTCTAGCAATTCCTTGCGCAATAAAACCTGCGGCTTGTTCTTGTCTAACCAAAACATGGTGGATATTGGATTTTCCAATTTCATCATAAAGAGGCAAAATTGAACCTCCAGGAATTCCTGAAACCATTTTTATTCCATGCATTTCAAGCAATTTTACAATAATCTGTGAACCTGTTCTTTTCATAAAAACCTCGCAAAAGTTATATAGGGCAAAAAAAAAGCCTTCCATTTCGGAAAGCTTTGCATAAAAAATATTTAAATACAAATACGAACTATCCGAACAAATGCAAAGGCATTAAGACGAGGACGGCTAGAACTGTATTAAGAATATTCATTTTCATTAGAGATAATTTTACATATTTTAAAAGTTTTGTCTATTGGCCAAACTTCGAATTTTTAGGAAAATAAACAAAAGCGTAAGCGAATTTGCAATTTGTGAAGATTTTGTACGATAAGAACAATTAATGCCGCGTAGCGAGCGGCCCAGACCAATTCAAACGAAGTGCGAGCACAATCATCTGTAGCAAATTGGAAATTCGCTGAAAGCGTTTTTTAACAGTTATAAAAAAAATCGAAGTTTTGTCTATTGGCTATAAAGAATTTCTTTTAGTTTTTGCTTTATAACTTCTATGCCATCTAAAATTTCCTGCTTTTTTTTAGGCGTATAAAAACGAACTTTTGGCTCTATTTTAAGCAAATACGGAACTATTTTTTTAAGCTTTTCAAGCTCCACTGCTTCTGGCGGATATATTGCAAGAATACTAGATGTTTTTTCTGTAAAGGAAATTTGCACATCGGGAAAAATTTCTTTTACAGCAGATTCAACTGCAAGCCTAATTTCTTCAACTCTAAAAATCGAATCGCGAACGCGAAGCCTTCCTGGAATATAAGAAACATACATAAATCCACCAAATCAACGCAAAAGAGGTTTTGCCGAATGTATGCTAAACATAATTGTAGAAGCATTATGAAGCAAGGCCGCTGCAGAAGGAGTTATAAGCCCCATAAGACCAAGCGCCATAAGAGCAGAATTTACGGCAACAATGCTTTTATTGGTTGTATCAATTTTTTTCATAAGGCGTTGCCCCATGACTCTAGTTTTATACAAACCTTTTAGTCCATCTTCTGAAGGAAGGATTATATCAGCAGTTTCGCCAGTAATTGCAGCGCAGTCTCCCATAGCAATGCCTGTATCCGCACAAGCCAAGGCGGGAGCATCATTTATTCCGTCCCCAATCATTATGACTTTGTGGCCAGCTTTTTTTTGCTTTTTAATATAAAAAACTTTATCTTCTGGCAAAGCATGGGAAATGTAATTGTCAACTTTTGTCATGCAAGCCGCAGTTTTAGCAGCACCTTCGTCATCTCCTGTTATCATGGTACAATTTTTTATACCATTTTCATGAAGTTTTTTTACAATAAAAGCCGCATCAGGTCTAACAGGATCTGTTACAAAAAATATTCCTATAAGCTGCTTTTCTTCTGCAAGATATAGCAAAGACTCTCCTTTCTGGACAGCTTCCTTTTGAATTTCATCGAGTTCTTTAGGCTTAGAAACATTTTCATCTTCAAAAACAAAGTGTTTGCTTCCTATAAGAAGCCTTTTTCCGTATAAAGAAGATGCTATTCCATGAGCAACTATATATTCAACCTTTGCATGCTCTTCTGGATGCTGCAGATTGCGTTCTTTAGCAGCGTGGACAATTGCAGATGCCACAGGATGTGCAAAATGCTCTTCAAGACAGGCTGCAAGCGCAAGAACTTCTTCCTCAGTATGATTTTCAAATGTTAGAATATGGGAAAGCTTCGGCGAAGCTTCTGTTAAAGTTCCTGTCTTATCAAAAACTACAGTATCGGCTGCAGAAGCATCTTCAAGATACTTTCCGCCCTTTACTATTATTCCGTTTTCAGCAGCTTCTTTCATCGCGCTTAAAACTGCAATAGGGGCAGCCAACTTCATTGCGCAAGAATAGTCAACCATCAAAGTCGCCATAACTTTAGAAAGGCTGCCCGTAAACATAAAAACAACTGCAGAAAGCAAGAAATTATATTTTACAAGCTGGTCAGCAAGGCGCTCTGAACGGATTTGCGAAGAAACTTTTAACTGCTGGGAAGTGTCTATCATTGTTAAAATATTTTGAACTTTTGTTTGACTTCCCACTGCACGCACAGTTATAAAAATTTCCCCCTCTTGAACAATAGTGCCCGCAAAAACAGAATCGCCGCAGCGTTTTTCTACCGCAAGAGGCTCTCCTGTTATTGTAGCCTGGTTTACAAGCCCTTCTCCACGCAAAACAGTTCCGTCTGCAGGAATAATTCCCCCTGTACGCACAACAACTGTATCGTTTACTTTTAGCATATAAAGCGAAATCTTTTTTTCAGTGTTGCCTTCCACCTTTTGCACAGGGTCATTGTCAGAAATAAGTTTATCTGCAAGGTCGTTGTAGGACTTTCTTCTAGTAAAGTCTTCGATTGTGTCACCAATATCAAGAAGAAAATTTATGTTTGATGCCGTGCGAGAATCTCCAGTTATAAGAGCCATTGAAATTGCAGCAGCATCTAGAACTTCAGATTTAAAAACTTCTCCGCAGGCAATGTGTTTTAATCCATTCAAAATTCTTGGAGAAAGAGAGTATACATGCATAAGAACTTGTATTGGAAGCGGCAATAATTTTTTTATATAAAAGGAAAGCGACATAGCCGCCAACGTATACAAAAGATTTTCTTGTTTTTGCGGTTCAGGAATTGCATCCAAAAGTTCTTCATCTTTTAGATATTTGTCAGAAAGAGCCATAAAATAGGCTTTTATTTTTTTTTCGTTAAACTTTTTTTGATCATAGTAAATAAGGAACGTTCCTGTTGTGTAGTTTACATCAACGCTCGTCATTCCATCTTGTTCAGAAAGCAAACTCTGAGCCAGAGCCGCTTGCCTAGCAGATACCTCATGCTTGTTATAACTAACTCTAATCCGACCTGGCAGAGAATGCTTTACTGAAAAGTTCATTTTTATGCCTTCGCTTGAGCGTCTTTTTCTGCTTTTACGTCTTCTGCATCTTCTTTTATTGTTGCAAAGTATTCAGCAGCATCATCTTTTAACTGAAGTCCGCCAGCTACAATCTTTGCACATCCTTTGCGAAAAGCGCTTGTTTTTACAACAGCAGCGGCAGCAACACCAACTGCGACACCTATTAAAAATTTTTTTGTACCTTCAGTCATAAAAAGCCTCCAAAAATCTATGAGATTATAAAGCCAAACTTTTTAGAAATTACTAAAGATGCCTACACATCTACTAAAAAGAATAACTTTTAATCATATATATTATATTAAAATAAAATCTTTGTGACAATATTTGTAAATAAAATAAAAAATCGTTTATAATAAATATATGTCACTAAACTGTAACGAAATAAATTTAATTCTTAAAGAAATTAATATTGAAGGCTTTTTAATTCAAGACATAATCCAGCCAGGATTTGATACGTTAGCGCTATATCTTTACGGAAACGCAACGCCTAAAACCCTGCTTATTTGCACGGCTCCAAACAGCTGCAGAATAAATGAAACAAGAAAGAAAATCACAAAAAACGAAAAACCACTTAGATTTATGGAACTTTTAAAGTCCAAAATCAGAGGAGCAAGAATAAAGTCCTGTAAACAAATTGGAAACCAGCGAATTATAGAAATGAAACTTTCGCACGCGGAAGAAAACTTTATTTTATACATAAGACTTTGGAGCGGAGCCGCAAACGTAATTCTGTGCGCTGAAAACGGCACTATTATTGACTCAATGTACAGAAGACCAAACAAGGGCGAGATTACAGGACAGCATTTTTGCGCGCAGGAGGAAAATTCTAAAGCTTCGCAAAAAGAATGGCCGATACGCGCATTTGACGAAATCCAAGCAGACTTTGCAAAAAAAAATCCGAACGCTCCTAAATTAAGTTTTAATCAAAAGGTGGACATTTGGTATAGCGAACACGCGCAAAGCCTTTCAAGAGAAGCCTTGCTTAGCCAGGCTGAAAAATGGTACAACTCCACGAAAAGCCGCATGCTTTGCGCATTAGAACGCCTTGAAAAAAAACAGAAGGACTTTGAAAATGCGGACCTTATTCGCCACCACGGAGATTTAATTCTTGCAAACGGCGCAAATATTCAAAAAGATTCCAAATTCTTAGAATGTGTTGACTATGAAAATGGCAAATCTGTAAAAATTCTTATAGATCCTAAAAAAACTATTCACGAAAATGCAGCCGTTTACTATGAAAACTACAAAAAAGCTAAGTCTGGCATAAGTTCTCTTACGCACGATATAGAAATTCTAAAAATAAAGTTAAATAAGCTTGAAAAACAGTATTCTGAAATTCAAAATGAAAAAAATACTGTAAAAATTGAGCAGCTCTTACGAAAAGATTCAAAGCCACAGCAGCAGACAAAGAAAAAACATCCTGGTTTAGACTATACTGTAAACGGATGGTACATTCTCGTGGGAAGAGATGCAAACGAAAACGACGAGCTTCTTCGCCACAATGTCAGAGGCTCTGATATGTGGCTGCACGTAAGAGATTTTTCTGGTGGATATGTGTTTATAAAAGCTAGGCCTGGAAAAACCGTCCCTTTAGATATTCTTTTAGATGCGGCAAATCTTGCAGTTTATTATTCAAAAGCAAGAAATAATTCAAAAGTCGATCTTTATTATACCCAGGTAAAACACTTGCGAAGAGCAAAAAACGGTCCTAAAGGCTTGGTTCTTCCATCAAACGAAAAGAATCTGTGTATAACACCAGACAAAGAGCGGCTAGCAAAGCTAGATTCAATTCGGGCAGAATCTATCTAACGACAGTTCGCCCTATTAAAACATTATATTAGTCGAAAGGTACTGAAAGCGTCTTTTTCACAGTTATAAAAGACGCAACTTTCGTCCTATTAAAATCTTTCTGCTTTGCTCTTTTTTTGTTTATAAAGCCCTGCGCTGCCTGCTCTTTCAGTTGGTGTGTGAACATTAGGACGTCTAGAACGCTGCTTAAAAGAATCCCGTTTTCTTCCTTCGTGACGTTCAAATCCATCTCTTCTGCCAAAATCCCTTCTTCTAGAATCACTTTCGCCGCCAAAGCCTCGTCCGCGTCCTCCAAAATCCCTTCTTCCGCCGCCGCGCCGACTTCTTGAAGACTCGCTTTCCTTTATGTCGATATGCATGTGAGGAACAGAACGGCTATTTTGAGCTAATGCAAGCGCTTTTTTTGCAGCCTCTTTTGGCAAGCTTACCAAAGAAAAGTTTGAAGAAATGTCAATTCGATCAACCATCCTTCCAGGTATGTGCAGCATTTGACTAAAGTAGTCAGCGAGGTCCTTTGCAGAATAACCATCGCGGCGACCTAGCTGAACGTAAATTCTAACCTGATTAGAAGAATCCGCTCTTGCAGAAAGCTTTCCGTAGCGGCTTCGATCCAAAGAATTTCCATACATAACAGAAAGAACTGATGCTAAGATTTTTTCAGGTTCTTGCAAAGAGCAGAGTTCTTCCGCCATTTTTTCGTAAATATGAGGAACTTTTTTTAACTCGCAATGCTTTTCTTCTATAACTGGTTCGCTATCTTCAGAAGTTGCTTCACAAGAATCCGCTGTAGATTTTGCATTTATATTTTCAGAATCTTCAGATTTTTCAGAAAACTGTTCATTTACATCATTCTGCTCTAAAGAAGCTTCAGCTCTTGCGTCAGGCTCATTTTCGCCAGTTTCTGAAAGTCCAATTTTCTCTTTTAATTCTGAAAAAAGCCTAGCCTGCTTTGCAGATATAACTTGCTCTACATCAGGAACGGTTTCTTCCTTCATTTCTCCTTTGCTAGCTTTTTCTACGGCACGGCGCAAGTAGCCTAATTTTCTAGTTTCTGAAGGAGTTACAAAAGTAACGGCTGTACCTTGACTACCTGCACGGCCAGTTCGACCAATGCGATGGACATAAGTCGCCCCGTCAAAAGGCAATGAATAGTTTACAACGTGCGTAAGTCCAGAAATATCAATTCCACGAGCGGCAACATCGGTTGCGACAAGAATTCTTGTTTTTTTAATTCTAAATCTTGAAAGGATTTTTTCGCGCTGCGATTGAGCAATATCTCCGTGCAAGGCAGCCACTTCATATCCTTTTTCGTCTAAAGAACGGCTAACATAATCTGCATCGCTTTTTGTCTGAGTAAAAACCACACCATAAAAATCTGGCGAAATATCTATGAGCCTAACTAAGGCTTCTAGTTTTTCACTTTCGCGAACAATCCAAACTTTCTGGTCAATAAGCAACGGTTCGTCAACAACGCCTTCCTCCTCTACAATTTCATAATCACCCATAAACTTTTGGGCAATCTTTAAAATAGGAGCTGGCATTGTGGCGCTAAAGAGCAAAATTCTTGAATCAGGGTTTGCTTTTGCGAAAATAGCTTCAATATCGTCTATAAATCCCATATCAAGCATCTGATCGCCTTCGTCCAGGATAAAATAATCAATTTTGCTAATATCAAGCGTTCCGCGCTCTAAATGATCTTGAATGCGTCCTGGAGTTCCAACAACTATTTCGCAGCCCCGTTTTAGTTCCTTTATTTGAATTGAATAGGAAGCTCCACCGTAAAGCACACATGTATAAGGACCTTTTCCCTCTGTAAAAGACTGCATTTCATTGCAAGTTTGAATTGCAAGTTCGCGAGTAGGCTCCAAAACAAGAGCTCTAACTGTGCCTTTTGGCTGGGAACCTACTTTTTGAATTATTGGAAGTCCAAAAGCCGCTGTTTTTCCAGTACCAGTTCTTGCCCTTGCAATAATGTTCGCCTCTCCATTTAAAAGGCGAGGGATTGCTAACACCTGAATAGGAGAAGGAACTTTAAAACCTTTTCTTTCTACAGCGGCAAGGGTGTTTTCATCTAACCCTAAATCCGCAAAAGAAATCTCATCTTCTTCATTTTCAATATCTGATTTTTTAGCTTCTTCAGAAATTTGCTCCATTTGAACAATATCATCGTCCATATCTTCGTAATTTTCCATATTTTCCTTGATTTTAAGACGAAATGCACCGCCTAACCATCAATCTCGGAGCAAGTTCATCTATAGTGTATAAATATTTTAAAAGGCAGTTTTACTACTATATAAAAAAAATGACAAAATTACAAGATAGTGTCTGTTTTAACAATTTGATTTTGCCTTAAAAATATGATATAATGATACAATTATGAGTGAAACAAAGTTCAAAATTGACCAAAACATTGTTTACCCTAGCCAGGGCGTTGGAAAAATTACAGAAATCTTTGAAAAAGATTTCCGCGGAAATACACTTGTCTACTATAAAATTTATATAGCAGCTTCGGACATGATAGTTTTAGTTCCTGTAGAAAAAGCAGAAGATTTAGGAATCAGGGCTATTGTTTCTGCAGACGAAGCAAAAAAAGCGCTTGACCTTCTTTCAGAAGATTTTGAACCGATTACTTCAGATTGGAAACTCAGATACCAAATGAACTTAGATCTTTTAAAAAAAGGCACAATTTCTGATATTGCGACAATTGTGCGCTGCCTTTACAACAGAAGCAAAGTAAAAGAACTTCCAATCTTAGAAAGAAAACTTTACGATTCTGCTAAAAAACTTTTAATCGATGAAATATCATTTGCAATGGGGCTTGAAGAAAAAGAAGTTGAATCGCAAATTCATACAAAGCTAGAACCTCCAGGAGCCGCTCCAAAAGTAAAACATGTTATAGAAGCATACGAAGACGAGGACGACGACTTGATGGATGATATGCCGGTTTCTAAAAAACAAAGCCGCGACGAAGATGATGATGAAGACGATGATGAAGATATTTCAAATGAAAACAATTCATCATCAGATGATGAAGATTTTGATGACGACGGTGATGAATTCTGATTCAAAAAATGCGCTAATCCTGCTCTGTGCAGGCTCTTCTTCCAGAATGGGGGGCAAAAAAAAAGAATATTTGCCAATGGGGAACGGAACTGTTCTTTCAGAATGCATAAAAAAATTTCTTGAGACAAATTATATTTCTGTTGTAGCCGTTGTTACCCCAAAGAACGATAAGGAAAATGCTAAAAATGCGCTATTTGCAGACACTTTAGTTAAAGAAAGGCTAAATAAAGTCCAGCTTCTTTTTACGGAGGGGGGGGCTACAAGGCAGCAAAGCGTATTCAACGGGCTAAAGCTTTTATCTGCAGAAAAACCTTTAACCGTTCTTATTCACGATGGGGCTCGCCCATTTGTATGCAAAGAAACAATTGTTCAAACTCTTTTAGAAGCGCAAAGATTTGGCGCGGCAGTACCGGGAATAGTTCCTGTTGATACTCAAAAGACTATTGATAAAGAAGGTTTTATTCAGCAGCACTTGCAAAGAAGCTCTATGGTCGCCGTCCAAACTCCGCAGGGATTTGATTTTACAAAACTTTTAAAAGCCCATGAAGACGCTAAAAACGACGGAAACGAATATACTGATGATACTGAAATCTGGGAAAACTACGTTGGAAAAGTAAAAGTAACAAAAGGAACTCCTGAAAACAGAAAAATTACATTCCCAGAAGATTACAAGGAAAATAAAATGAATATTTCCGCAATACGCACGGGATTAGGTTACGATCTTCATCGCTTAAAAGAAGGCAGAAAACTTTTGCTTGGGGGCGTCGAATTTGATTTTGAAAAAGGAGAAGACGGTCACAGCGATGGCGATGTCTTGATTCACGCCATAATAGACGCGCTATTGGGGGCTTGCTCAATGGGCGATATAGGAAGTTTTTTTCCGCCAGAAGAATCCAAATGGAAGGATGCAGATTCTAAAGAACTGCTTTTGACTGTTTGGAAAAAAATTCAAAATCAAAATTGGCAGCTAGTAAATTTAGATTGCGTAATAAAACTAGAAAAACCGAAATTTCTTCCAAAAAGGGACGAAGTTATTGAATCAATTGCAAATATTTTAAATGTCGAAAAGGAACGCATTTTTATAAAGGCAAAGACAGGCGAAAAGCTTGGCGACATAGGAAACTGTCAAGCCGTAGAAGCTTGGTGTACCTGCCTTTTGCTAAAAAATAATTAGTACACTACTGCAATTTTTTTGCGAGGAAGTTTTCCAGAAAGAATTCCATCCTTTGCAGTAAACTTTAAGCCGTTCGCTTTATCAACATAGATTCCATCAGGCAAGTCTATTTTTAGCGAAACTTTTTCAGAGCCGGAATTATTTGCATTTATCATAACAACGCCTTTTTCCCCTCTTTTTATAAAGAGAACTGAAGCCGTTTTTCCGTTAAGCAGCTTTTCATCCTCGCCAATCATGGCTTTTCTAAAGGAATTTACAGCAACTACCTCAGGATTTTTAAACTCGTCGTTACCAATATCACCTATTTTAGAAACGCCTGGAAACTGTGTTGCCTCTGCTCCTTGCGGACGATTAAAAAATAGCGGAGTTCCCTGAGCGCGAGCGCAAACAATAGCCCACCCCATACGCAGCTGCCAGTTTGTAAGTTTTGCAGATTCGCCATAATTAGCATAAGTGTCGTGGGATTCGACCCAAGTTACAATATTATTTGGACTAGGATGCTTCCAATTTGCAAGCCCCTTAGCGTTCAGTTTTCCAAGTCTGACTGCCATGCGCAAAACTTCGCCATAATTCGACGCTGTAACTGGAAAAAACTTTGCATAATCTGATTCTCTAGAATTAGCGCCTTGCAAAACTTCGCCATAAATAAAAAGTTCATCAGCTTTGTGGACTCTTTCGCCGTTCAAATCCTGTTTTCCTGTAAAAATCGGCCAAAAGTTGTTTTCCTTGCTATACGGATCTTTTGGATCGTCCGGCAAACCTATGTGCTTTGCTGTATCGTACCTAAAACCATCTGCTCCATTATCAATTAAGTCGTTTACATACTTCATGTAATAGGCTTGAAACAGAGGATTTTCAGTATTTACATCTGGAAGCCCGCCCATTTGCGCTGTAGTACATTCAAGCCGGTTTGAATAATCTCTTATTCCGTGGTCGTTGTTTTTGTGGAAGAGTTTTTCCATTCCACCAACAGCTTCTATAAATTCTGGACTGATATTTTTTAAGCGAGGCGTTGTATGATTTGGCAAGACATCAACAATCACATAAATTCCTAGCTCATCGGCTTTTTTGCACATGGAAATAAAATCATCCCTAGTTCCAAGCTGATAATTGCCAATTTTCCAGTCTGTAGGCTGATAGTGATAGTACCACTTTCCAGTAAGGTCATCGCTCATGTAATTAAGCTCCCCATAATCGCCTACAACGCAAGTGTTTGCCGGAGAAGTTTGAAGAGCTGTAAAGCCAGCTTCTTTTATAGCTTCAAGATTTTCTTCTATAGTTTTAAAAGACCAGCACCAGCAGTGCAAGATTGCACCTTCTTTTACTTCTTTTTTTGGCTGGGCAAAAATAGAACCTGCAGATAAAAACAATTCTGCCAAAAGTACAGCAGCAAAAACATTGCTAAAACGATTTCTCTTTTTCATAAAATCTCCAAGATACGCCTGGTCAAGGTACGCTTTCGCCCAAGACCTTGAGCCAGACGTCTTTAAGGCTCATACAAACCTTAAATCAAAATAACTTGCAAAAGCAAGATTTACGGCTAAATGTCCATATCAGGACGAGTATCAAGAATCATTTGAACTTCTCCAAGTGAAAGCTTTGTTCGCCTTACGATTTCTTCGTCTTTCCAGCCCTCACGCTTTAAAAATCTAACCTGTTCTTTCATCTGCGGCGTAATTCTGCTTTCTTTAGGTGGATTTAATTTAACTTCCGAAGCGGTTATTGTTTTTAAAACGTCAAGCTTAATTCCAACTTGCTTATCAAGGTCTAGCAGCCGCTCCTCTATATGACCTAATCCGCTTCTTGCAGAATTAATCTGCTGAATTTTTTCTTCTGTTTCAGAAATGATGCTCTGCAAGTTAGAAAGTTTTTCCGCCGCATCATAAATTTTGGGAGAACTCTTTAGAATATCGTCAACATTTTTTTGCACATCGCGTATTTCTTCCGGCAAAGTTTCAGACTGACGCGAACAACTTCTTAATCTATCTTCAATATTCTTTAGATTTTCAAAAGATGTATCCACATCCGCAATTACGCGTTCAATAACCTCTTTTTTCTGATCAAGTCTGTCGTAGCGGGCAGAAATTGAAGCTAAAGAGTCCTTGAAATCTCGAACGCTAACCTCCATTGACTGCAAATCATCGTAAGTAGTGTTTAGCTCGCTAATTTTTTGATCGATAGTAGAAGATATTTGAATTAGTTTGCCATATTTTTGCTCAATGGCGTCAACTTTTGTTTCTTCTTTCTTAAAATCTTCTATTTTTTGTTCAGTTTCTTCCTTCATCTTGCAAATATCATTAAACTGACCTGTAACTGCAAGCGACATATTCTTAAACTTTTCAAGACGTTCAAAATCATCTTTTAATATTTCAATTTTATCGTCAAGATTCTTTTTCATCTGTTCCGCTTTTTCGTAAAGCCCCATCTGGGTTCTAATTGCGTCAAGCTCTTTTTTCAATTCGCTCATGCGCGTAAACATTTCGTTTGAATCGCCTTGAATTTTCATAACAAAGGCAGTCTGCTCGTTGCGATTTTTTTCAGAAAGATTTTGAATTTCGGCATTTAACTCCTGCATCTTTCTAGAGGCATCAAGATTTTGAGCTTTTACGCGCTCTTCTGTATCTTTAAGCATCTGTTCGTACATGGTTTCAAGAGTTTTTACAATATCATCTGCGCGGCTTTCATAACTTTCCAAAGACTTTTGCGTCTTGCCGTCCAACTCTTCAATTTTTTGTTCAGACTGGTCAAGAATTTGCTGATATTCATTTTCCATATAAGATTCAGCATCTTTTACCTTCTTAAGGGAAAGTTCTTTTAAGCCATCAAGCTCAGTTGCAAACATCTGCTTAGATTCATCAAACTGATGCTTTATCTGCTGCTTCCAGGTGTTAAACTCGCCGAGAGCAGAATCTATTGTAGAAGAACTTGTTTCCTGCCTGCTGTGAACCCCTTCTTCAAAAGTCTTTAAATTTTGAAGCATTTCCGTTTGAACTTTTTCTAACTGAAGATTCATGTTCTTTTCAATTCGTTCTAGCGTAAGTCTCATGAACTCATCTGTTTTGGAATTTGCACCGTTAACCTTGTCTTCCATTTCTGAAGAAAAAGTTCCTACCAAACTTTTTATTTGAATCATTTGGTTTTGAATAGAATCAACGGTTTCATCAATTCCGACTTTTACTCTAGAAGTCTGTTCTTCTGTCTTTTTTTGAAGATTTGCAAGCCTTGATTTTAACTCTTCGCTATAACCAGCTTCCATTGCCTTTAAGGAATCTTCATAGTCATTTGTGAATGTATTTATTTTTCCGTCAAATGAATTTTTCCAAGAAATTAAATCTTCATTTATTTTGTCAGCGCGAACTTTTAAATCCCGGTCAAAATCTTCTTCAAAGCCGTGCAAACGCTCGCTAATATTTCCAATAGAAGTCTGCTTGAGTTGCTCCATTTTTTCTTCTATCGCGTTCAGCTCATTTTCAACCTGCTCGGAATTTTCTTTTACTGAATTTGCAAACTGTTCTTGACGCTTTTGCTGTTCTTGAGTAAACGTGTCAAAAGACTTTAAAACACGAGAACTTACTTCATCCATCGCAGCTTTTAAACTCTTTTCAAGATAATCAACATCGTTGCCGCCTGCTTCAATTCTTGAAAGACGGTACTCCAGGTCTTTTTTATAAGAAGAAAGCTGTTCGTCCACGTTTGCCAAAGCGGCAGCCTGCTGCTGTTCACAAGCCATTCGTATTTTGTCAGAAGAATTATGCAACAATTCATCCAGTTCCGCCATTTTTTTATTTGAAGTCTGCTTAAATTCCTCAATTTTTTTATCGATGGCTTTAACTTTTTCGGTAAGCTCAGGCTCAACTTCTTCAACTCTTGCAAATGCCGAATCACATTCCTGCCTAACTCTAACTACAGTAGATTCCGCCGTTTGCACAGAAGTTTCTACATCGCGCGAGATTGTATTTAAAGTTTCAGAAAGCTGATTTTTAACATCTTCTATTTTATTTTGAAGCTCCGCATTATATTTTTCTATATTATTTTCCGCTTCAAGGCTAAACTTTTCATAAGCAACATTTTCTTTTTCGCTCGCCTTTGCAATTGCATCTTCAAACAAAGACGAATAAGTTTGCTGAACTTCGGCAATTTTTGAATCAATCACATTTTGAAAAGCCTGCATATTTTTTGAATTTTCCTGAATCATCTGAGAAAGTTCTGAAGAATTGCCCCTTGCACTTTCCAATTTTGATTCAAATTCTTGTTTCAAATCATCAATCTGCTGGCGGTACGCCTGACCAAAACTTTCGATTTTTTCAACAATATCTTCATTTATGCTGTTTTCTTTTTCGTTGTAAAAGTTTTCTACAGTCTGAATGCGCGTGCTTAGTTCGCCTGAACTGTGGGAGAACCGTTCGTCTAACTCTTTAAAAGAAACTTGATACTTTTGCTGCATTTGGTCCAGCTGATTAAGATAACTTTCTTGGAAGCTAGAAACCTGCTGAGAACACACAGAGTCGGATTCGTCAATTTTTTGCCGCAACTCTGCAATTCTATTTTCATTTTTCCCGTCAATTGAATTCAAAATAGAATCATATTTTTCTACAATGGAATCCAAGTGCAGCTTATATTTTTCTGCAAGCGCAGAAATCTGTTTTTTACATTTTTCTTCAGTTTCAGAAATTTTTTGCTGCAAATCTGCAAGTCTAGAATCGCTTTTCCCGCCGACAAGCTCTAACTGCTTGTTGTACTTTTCGCAAAGAGAATTTATTTTTTCGCCGCAATCATTTGAAAAGCTGTCTATATAACCGCGGCACTTTGAATCAAGTTCCACAAACTTTTCTTTCAGCTTTTCAATTACTGAATCGCTGGATTCTTTTAATTGGGAATTAATATCCGCATTGGAATTATCAATTTTTTGTTCTATTTCTGAAGATTTCTGCTTAAATTTTATAGAAAGCTCTTGATAAATCTGATTGTATTTTTTATCAAACTCTAAAACCTTTGAATCGGCATTAGCAGCAAGCGCAGAACTTTTTCCTTCTAAAAGGGCTTGAAGCGCATTAAATTTTTCATCAATTTGATTTTGAAGTTCTTCGGCCTTTTGTTCAAGCTGCTCTGTGTAAGAATCAGTCTTATCCTGAGTCCTTTTACTTAAATGCAAAAAGGCTTCGTCTTCAAGTTTTTCTGCCTTCAAGCTAGCTTCTTCATAAACTCCGTTTATTTCCTGCTGGAACGAATTTAACGCCTTCTTTGCCCCATCTTCAATCGCAATAAAATCAGCTTTTAACTTTTCGCCGTGACTGTCGTATTCTGAAAGGAGCCTGTTTCCAAGAGCTTTGAGCTGCTCGCCGTTTTTTGTTGAAAACTCTTTTGAAATTTCTGGAATTCGCTTTTCAAGCTTATCTAAATCGCCTTTTTGTTCATTTAAGCGATAATTAACCTTTTCGATAATCAAAGACTCTTTTTTTAAGGCTTCAAGGTTTTGTTCAACCTTGGCAGTCATTTCAATGAGCTCGTTTACGAACTTGTCGTAAGAATTAATTTTTTCTTCTATATTTTTAACAGCATTTGAGTCAGAAGAAAGATTTTCTGTCATCTTTTTAAAATCAGCAATTTGTTTTTCAAGGCGGTTTACTGCCGCTACGGCTTGGATTTGTTTTGTGTCAAGTTCTGCCGTTACATTCGAAAGATTTTTTTCTTTTCCATGAAAGTATGAATCAAATTCACCAAGACGCTTGTCAGCATATCGCTTTACTTTTTCCATAGACTGATTATTTTTATCAACTATATGCAAAGCATAAGAAACAGCGGCGGCTATAATACCTGCTATAAGAATCGTAATAATCTGCATTTTTTGTTTCCCACCCAAAAAAATGTATTTCAGAAAGTCTGATTATTTTAACACAATATCCATAAATTGACGATAGTTTGAAAAGCAAATCTCTGAATCTTTTATTTGCTTTTTAAAAAGCCTATATCTTAATGGAAGCAAATACGCAGTTTTCATTCCAGCATTGTGCGCTCCAACTACATCGTATTTATAGCTATTTCCCACATAAAGAATTTTTGAAGGTTCAACACCCAGTTGCTCCGCCATTTTTATAAATGAATAAGAATCCGGCTTTAAAGCGCCTAGTGCTTCTGTTCCAAGAATAACATCGCAATACTTTTTTATGCCCCAAATCTCGCCTTTTTGCTCAGGAGGAAAATCCGAAAGGAGAGCTATTTTTAATCCAGCCTCTTTAAGTTTTTTAAAAGTTTCTGGCACATTTTTATAGCAAGGGATGTGATTAAAATAAGGAGCAAGCCCCTTGTAGACTATTCTATCAAGTTTTTTTTGAACTTCCTCTGGAGATTTGCGGACTCTTTCCGCCATCTTTTGAGCTTGCAAGTCCATAAAATTTGCAGCCGGCTTTATTCCATGCATTTTAGAGCGAACAATTCCATAGTGAAGATAAAAAATACAATGAAAGACATAATTAAAAATCGCTCTTATATGAAGTTTCCATTGAGGATATAAAGTTCCGTCAATATCAAAGGCAACTGCTTCGATTTCGCCTACATTTTTAACATTAATCACAATATTCTCCAAAAAGACACTATCTTAGCCCAAACTTCGAGTTTTTTATAACAATTAGAAAAAAGGCTTTCAGCGAATTTTCAATTTTTTCAGACGGTTGTGCTCGCACTTCGTTTGAATTGGACTGGGTTGCTATGCAACTTTAATTGTTCTAATCGCACAAAGTCTTCACAAATTGCAACTTCGCTTACGCTTTTATTTATTTTTCTGAAAACTCGAAGTTTAGGCTATCTTAATATGATACTATACTCAAAGCCAGCCTGTCCATCATTTTTTGCTTGTTCAAAGCGCCAGCGCGAAATTTGCTCTTTAATTTCAGACTGAATTGGCTCAGGAATCGCAGCGCTCGGTTTAAAAATAATTCCGCTAGAAGGAATATTGCCTGAAGCCAAAATTCTAAATGCAATTAAAACTGTTCTAGAACTGTCTATAAGGCTGGCGTTTTCAGAAGAAATTTTTATAACAGGCTCTTTTGGTTCTATAAGAAGCCTTGAAGAGCCGTCTGCAAGTTTTACAGAAACTTTTCCATCAGATGAACGCGAAGAACTAGAAAATGGCGCCGCGCTGATTTCTCCGCTAGAAGAAGAAACTGCGGCGACGATTTTGCCTAAGCTGCTTACAGTAGATTCAGAAACTGATGATTGAGCAGAAGTTGTTTCAGCCGAAGATGCGACAACAGGACTGTTTGCACTTTCTGCAAGAATGCCGGCGGTACCTTGCAAGGCGCTTTGTTTAGGCACAGAAGAACTTGCAGAAGGGGCTTGATTATTATTAGAAGACGAAGAAGTAACTGTAGATTTTTCAAACATGCTATCAAAATCGTCAGCGGTATAAGATTTTTTCTTTGCAGACGTTTGTTCTTGCCAAGACTGCTCCAAGTCTTTTTTAATCGTATAGGAAGATTTTTTATAGTTTTCTTGCGGTTGTGTTTTTTTTACTTGATTTTGATTTTCAGATTTAACAGTTTTTGCAGGCTGCTTTTTTTCTTGCGAAGGCTGTTTTTCTGCAGCAGATTTTTTTGAAGAGTCATTTTTTTCAACAGCAGTTTTTTTTGATTCCGCAGGCACATTTTTCTTAACCGCGGCGGAAGATTCTTTTTTTTCATCTTTTACGGAATCTTTAGAAACCGGCTCAAGCACAATTTTTACAGTTTTATACTTTTCTTGAGTTTTAAATGCCGGAGAAATTGCAAAAAATACAAAAAGTATAAGCCATAAAATAAGTGTAAAAATCAAAGAAACTTTTATGGCTTTTTTTTGAGTAGAATCTGATGCTCTAGAATCAATTCCAGAATTTATTATTTTAAAAAAATTATTTTGCACTCTTTTCTTCCCTTAATTATTTCCACAAAAAGAACAACTTCAAAAATTCTGCTGCGCTGAAACAAAATAGAAACAGCCATTATTTTAGATTACTTTTCCTTAGTGCGCAGGTTTACGGACGCATAGCCGCAACTTCTTATAACGTCCAGAATTTTTACGACATTTCCGTTTGTAACTTGAGAGTCTGCCTCAATGGAAACTGGAAAATCTTCCTTTTTTACTTTTCCAGTATCAAATGACAAAAGTTCTTTTGGCAAAGTCGAAAAGGTAACGGGCTTGTCATTGAACCAGAGAGTTCCATTTTTTTCAGCAGTAATTGTAATTCCTAAATTTGACGTGCTTTCGCTGGTAGCGCTTTCTGGAAGATTCATCTTTATTCCAGGCAGCATGGCGAAAGTTGTGGAAACCAAAAAGAACAGGATAAGCTGAAAAACAACGTCAAGCATAGGAGTCATGTCTATGTTGGCATGAACGCCGCTTCTTCTTGCTTTTAATTTCATTGCTTTACCCGGCCTGTAATTTTGATTAGCACATTTGTAACGTTTGATTCCATTTCAGAAATTCTTCTGTTTACTCTAGAAACAAAATAATTATAAAAAATTACCGAAGGAATAGAAACTACAAGACCTGCAACAGTTGTTACAAGGGCTTCTGCAATCGCTCCAGCAAGCAAAGCTGGATCTCCCATTGTTCCGCCGCCGCCAAGAACGCCAAAAGCCTTGATGTTTCCAGTCACAGTGCCTAAAAGCCCAAGCAGAGTGGATATATTTGAAATAGTTCCCAAACCGGTAAGCAGATGTTCAAAGCGCGGAACAACTGCGGTCATTTCTGCCTCTACAGCGTCTTTCATGTCTTTTTCATCCCAAGTGCGGCAGTCCAATGCCTTTTTTATAACTTGAGAGCAAGGAGTATCTGCATTTTGACAAACCTGTTTTGCTTCTTCGAAATTCTTTTCATCCAGTAGATTTTTTAAATCAAACATAAGCTTTAGATCACGCTTCTTTATAATGTAAAAGTAGTAGCAACGTTCTATAATTATGAATGTTGCGATAATTCCGCACAGAATAATTGGCAGCATTATAATTCCGCCAGCCTTTAATGTACTAAACATATAATCTCCCATAAAAAGCCAAGATTAAAACTTCAGTTTTAGGATTGACTTTTTATTGCAATTTCGCAGCGAAGTGAGAAATTGCAGTTGATAAATAAGTTTGCAACGCAAACTTTTTAATAAACACTAAATCAGAAAAAGAATTTTGCACAAACGCAAACGCTTCCGCTCTGCTCAATATACTTTCCTGCATAAATTCTTTCTTTTCCACTAAGCAATTTTACAATATCAGTTGCACTAACTGCAAGCCTAACTGCAGAAGTAAGCCTTACAAAAGCTGAAAGTTCAATATCTGGAGTAAAATCTTCTCCAGAAGCAAGCGCCATCGCAAACGAGCCGTTCGCTCCCCAGCGCGCGCTTTCGCTTTGAACATTTATGCTAGCTGCAATAGAGTTCCTCGTTTCGCACGCAGGCACATCTATCCAAAAAGATTTCCATGATGCAGAGATGTTTACAATTTTAAATTTTGCAGAAAAATCTAGTTTTGTATTAAACTGTGCTGTTTCCTCATTTTGACAAACATACTGACCGAAACGCAAGGTTGATTCGTCGTTGTAGTTTGGACTCCAGTTTCCGTTTCCAAAAGCCGTTTTCAAAAAATCAGAATTAAAATTAAGAGTAAAAATGTCTTTTATAGGAAGCATGAAATTAACGCTTGCAAACCAGTCAGAAGTTTCCGCAGGCAGTTCGGAAAACACTGAAAAGCGATATTTTTTTTCTAGAATAGAAACAAGGCTTTCTTCTGAACGGCAGCCTCCCAAAAATTCAAGAGAAATTTTCCTTGAAGAAAGGCTTGTAGGAAAAGATAAATTCATGCCAAGCGAAAAAGGAACTATTACCGGCATATAGCCAATTTGATTTCCAAAAACAACGCCCAAATTTGCATTCAGCTTAAAAAAATTATAAGTCCACAAGAAATCTAAAGATGCAGAGCCTCTGCTTATAGCCTTTTCGCCCCCTACAGAATCGTTCGCGTCAACTTGAAATCCACCCGCAGCAGCAAGCCCCAATTTTAAATTATTATTAGCCCAGTAAAAATCTACTTCCGGAGAAAGATGAAGCACGCTGATATACTTTTCGAACGGTTCTATTTGATTTTCATTTTTGTTCACAATACAAGCAAAGCGATTGTACCAGTCCCCGCCAAAATCTGCTATCAAATGCAGATTGTTTTTAAAATCGTGGCTGTAAGCAACTTTTACATCAAGCTCTTCCTTGCTTACATCGCTAATCGAATCAACCTTGGTTTGCAAGCCATCGTTAAAGGAAGAATAGTTTGCGCTTAAATCAAGTTTTTTAGTCTTATCAGAAAAAGTTTTTTGAGCTCCAATTTCTGTGTTTTTTTGAAAAAATCCATCGGAAAGTGAATTTCCTGCAAAACCGTTTGAACTTTTGTGGCTAAACGAAATTTTAAAAGGATTCATTCCAGACTGGCGATAGATTGAAAAATCGCCAATGTAAAATCCTGGGAAACCACCGCCTGCAAGTCCTTCAACGTAAACATCTTTTGTTTCCACAGCATTTTTTACAGCATCAGCATCAGTTGAATCTTTTTCAGAAACAGAAAGCTTTGGAAACTGCGGAACAATTGAATCTGCGCGTCCTTCCGCCTCTGATGGAAGAATTTGTGTAAAATCAGGAACGGCGCTTTTTCCGACCTTTGGAACTCCGCCTGACACAACTGTAGAAACTTCAGGAAGAGAAATTTCGTCCAATTTTTCATCATGACTTTCTGAAGCTTGAGCCGCTAGAAAATTACATACCGTGCAAACAAAAAAAATTGAAAACAAGAATTTATTTTTTTTCATAACTTTTCTACCTTTTTACCATTTTTTTATAGACTTTGAATACTCGCTATAAGGATACAGTTTTTTTAGACTTTCCGCAGTTTGCTTTGCATCTGCAATAAGATTTGCCGCAATAAAAGCGTCGTATGCGCCATACATTGAATACGCGGCGTTTTCATCGTTATTTGCGTTCATTCTAAAATATTCTGCCGCCAATAAAAACTTTTTTGCAGACTCAATATTTTTTCCCGCCGACCTGTAAAGTTCGCCTAATAGCCTTGCATTTTGAGCCGCGTAAAGACTTTCTTTTTCAAGATTTTTTTGCTGGATTAAAAGCAACTCTTCGGCAAGTTTTACAGCCTCGCTAGAACTCTCTGAAGATTTTGCATACAAAGCGGCGAGTTCTGTTCCGTTCTTTCTTCCTAAAGGAGTAGTTTTTCCGCCGTTTTGATTGTATTCCTCTTCCTTTTCAAGCACTGCCTCATTTTTTCCGTTTGAAAGTTGCCTTAAGACTTGCAAAGTGGATTCAACGCCATCATTTTTAGCTTGTTCAGTGTATTTTAAAAGAAGATATTGAGCATTTTCGATTGCCTCCTGATAGTTTCCGAGACTTCTGTTTAGATTCATAAGATTTTTTTCAGCAGCGTAGATGTACGCGCTTTCCGGGAATTTTTGCACAAGAACACGGTTTTGAAGAACAGCTCTTTTTAGATTTCCTTGCTTTGCAAAACAGTCTGCAGAAAAATACATGGCAGCGTCCAAAAAACTTCCATTTACATAGCGCGAAATATATTCAGAAAAACGCTGCAAGGCAAGGGAATAGTTTTCTTTGCTGTAATAAAGTTCTCCACGCCGAAACATCGCTTCTTCGCCAGTTTTTTCACGTAAATACAAATCGGAAACTTTCTTAAAGTAAAAATCAGCCTGCTCAAGATTTCCTAAATTTTCATAGATGCGGCCAGCCTGAAAAAGGACATTCATTCCAAAAGTGCCGCCAAAGTCCAAATATGGAGATAAAAAATCCAAAGCCTTGCCAAACTCCTGCATATCGCAAAGAATATTTGACTGCAAAAGGACAGCTTCTTCCAAAGAAGAATTGCTTGCAGAAGTCTTTACAGCGTCGCTTGCCATTTTTAAGGCGTTTTTGTAATTTCCATTTTGAACAGCGCTGTTTGCGGCCGCCATTTTTGCAGACCAGGCAAGCTCATGATTTGGCCATTTTTTTAAGAAATCTTCAAGCCCTATATATGCGTCCTTTGTTTTGCCCTGCCTGTACTGCGAATAACTTTTATAAAAACAAGCGTAAGAAAGCGATTTCTGCAGTTCCTTTTTATTTTTATCAGCAGATTTTATAAAAGAATCAAAACTTTTTTCCGCATACGGCCATGACTTTGTATTGAACTGCGAAAGCCCCAAAATATAATTCGCTTCATTCAATGGGCACTTTGCGCTTTGAATTTGAGACTCTCTATATCTTCCGCTGAGCAACAAGACTTTTGCATAGTTAAGCCTCTGCTCTTGTGAAAGTCCAAAATTTTCTTCTAATTTTGAAAACACAGATGCAGAATCCTTAAGATTTTGCATCTGCGCCAAAGATAGAGCATAAAGCTCTGTTTGCGCAGTAGCTGTGTTTTTTAAAATTCCTACAGAATCCAAATAATTGCCTAAGTTGTAATCTGCCAATGCTTTATAGTAACGGCTTGCATCGTCCTGCGGATTAACTTTAGAGGCAAATTCCAAAGACTCTTTCCACAAGTAACTGCAAGCTGAAAATTTTGCAAGCAATTTAAGATATTCGTTCTGGTAGCGAGGATTTTCTAGTTTTTTTTGCTCTTCATAAGCCTGTAATAAAAAATTATAAGCGAGAAGAGAACTTTCAGGCGTCATATTCTTGCCTGCTAAAATAAGAGCTTTATACATTGCAGAAAATTCAGAAATTTCAGGCGCAGAATATCTGTCTGATTCGCTAAAATACTTTGAAGCTTTTGCGTAATCGCCTTCATAAAAAGCATCCGTTCCCAAGCGAACCCAGAATTCGCATAAGAGCTTTGGATTTTTGCTGAACGATTGTTGAACTTTTTGCAAAACCGCGCCAGGTTCTGTTCCTACTTGATTTTTATACAAGGAAGAAACATTGTAGGCTTTTTTCAATGCCGCCGCAGCAAATTCTGCATTTCCTGTTTCAAGAACAGAAATATACTTGTCATAGGCTTTCTTATATTCTTTTAATTCAAAATAGGAATCGCCAGCATATTCTGTAAGCAAACAGTAATTCAGCAAACCGACTTTCTCTTGCGTTATAGATTCGTACAGATTAATATTTTTTTGTGCAAAACCCGCCTTGTTGTACGAATCAGAAAGTTTTATTAGAGATTCACAAAAATCTGATTGCGTATACCTTTGTCCGTTTTTAACGGCATATTCAAAAAGAGGAATAGCTTTTTCAAAATCACTTTTTTTATAATAAATGCGGGCGGCTCCTAGAATTGCTAACGGATAAAGATTCGCTTTTTCGCCTGCTAAACTGCAATATTCATAGTAAAAAGAAAGCGCGGAACTATAATCTTCCAGTTCAAAGCAGGACTGTCCAAGCCAAAATATAGCCTGATTTTTTAGAGCAGAATCGGCATCAAACTGCTTATAAAACAAAAGAACATCCCGAGCTTTTTCATACATTTTTAACATTGCTAAGCTTTCGCCTTCAAGAATCATTGCAGAACCAATGTACGCAGATTCTGGATACATTGACAAAAGCTTTTCCGCGCACTGAACAACTCCTGGATAAAATCCGTTGCTATAAGCGGCGGTAAGCTCATAATAAAGTGAAACATCGTTTTGCACAGATGTCTGTGCAAAAATAAAGCTTGATAAAAATAAAAAAGACAATTTTACAAAAAACTTTTTCATATAAAACGCTCCGTTCAGCAATTATTCTACTGAGGGAAAAAATTATCCGTGCACTTAGCACGAGTAAGAAAAATATAATCATCTGAATATAGATTATAAAAATCCTCAAATAAAATCTCTTTTCCATCTTTGAACGCAACGCACTTAAAATGCCTATCTTCATCAAAGTAAGGAAAAAACACTGCGCTTTCATTAAAAACTTTTACTTCAGGAACTTTTCTGTCAATCTGCCTAACTGCTCCAAAATAAAAAGAATCAGGCTCCTCGCTTGCAAGAACGTAAAGCAGAGATTTTAAAACTTTTACAGAATAACCTGTATTTTTTATAAAATTATTTGCATCTATAAGCCCCTTTTCTGTTCGCTCAGCGGAAAAAGGCTCTCTTGTAACATCCGCTCCTGATTCATCGTACATATAGCTTCTGTTATTTCTAACAGAAACAAGAGCGCTTGCAAGGTTTCGAATCCAATCACACGAAAGCGAGATTGCATAAGATTCGCTCAAAATACCTTGAAAACCAATATCTTTATATTTTATTGTAGATTCTATTAATGGTTCTCTTTTTAGCCGGCCGCCCGTAAGAGGCTCTACAATTCCATCGCCAATCCATTTTAAAAATCCCAAGCCGCTGACAAGAGTTTTATCTCTGTCTTCTTCTGGAATTTTAAAAGGCTTGCCTGTAGAAATATAGACGCAAGTTCCTTTTTCATCGTACATAACGTCATCTGTGTACAAAAAATCCGGCAATTTGCTGCGGATTACACCTATCATCTGCTTTGAATAAGAATAATCAGAAGGATAGATTTTCATATACTTCCAAGGCAGAGTTTCTTTTGTAACTTCAACAAGGCTGTCAAAACTTGCAGTATAAAAATATTCAAACTTTATTCCAGTTGGACTTCCTTTTGAAACATAGCAGTTGTAAATCAAAAAATCAGCGTAGGCGGCTTTTCCATCTGGAATCAACTGAACAAAAACCTCGCTGTCTGCGGCAAAATAGTAGCGGACTTGCAAAGCCTTGCCAGTTTTTTTATCTTTTGTAAGAACCCAACCGCCAGGAGCGTCTGCTGGGTAAGCATCTTGCACTATAGTAGATTTTCCTTTATCTGAAATAACATCGATTGTCATTTTTCTAAGAGGCGCTACAATAATCGCAAAAATGTCGTTTGTTTCTTCATGCCTTATTTGAAACTTTTGCCCCGCACCGTTAGTCCGGATTTCAGGACGATTCATTCTAACTTCAGAGAGAGGGGCTTCAAACCAAGTTTCAATCAAATTTTTTCTAATCTCGGAAGAATCAGGTACTCCGTATTGGCTATATGCTGCAAAAACGTTCCAAGAGCAAATAACAAAAAAAAGGACAGTAAAAAAAACTTTCAGTTTTTTCATAACGCTCCAATTAATCTTCTGATTGAGAATTTAAACTTATTTCAGGAATTTCCATTCCGCCAGATTCAATAGGCACAGAAGAAAGTTGAACAGGCTCAGGATCCGTCATAAGCATTGAACCTTCTGCAAATTTTATAACTGGCTCTGAAACAGTTCCATCAGGATTGTGAATTTTTCCATCAGATTCTTCATCCGGGTGACTTCCCACCGGCGCATTTGAAAGCAAAAGTTTTAATCTGTTCAACTGATTTACTTCCGACGAACCAGGATCGTAGTCAATTGCAGATATATTTGCTTCCGGGAATCGCCTTCTAAGCTCCTTTATCATTCCTTTTCCAGTAACGTGATTTGGAAGACAAGCGAACGGCTGAACGCAAGCGATACTTGGAGCGCCTTCACGGATAAGCTCAACCATTTCGGCAGTAAGGAACCAGCCTTCGCCTGTTATATTGCCAAGTTGAACAATATCGTCAACTCCTTTCATAAGGTCGTATATTGAAGAAGGAGCTTCAAAGCGGTGCGACTTTTCAAGGAATTTTTTCATTTTTTTCCTGTAAAGATCCAAAAACCAAACCAAGAGGCGAGCATTCCGCTCAGTTTTCTTAGGGAAGGCCAATTCTTCGTGCCTAAAAATACCAGTTGCAAACGAATAGAAGAAGAAGTCCGCCAAATCAGGCATAACACATTCAGCGCCTTCCCTTTCTATAGTTTCAACAATCTGATTGTTTGCCGTAGGATGAAATTTTACAAGAATTTCGCCGACAACACCAACTCTAGGCTTTTTTATAGGTTTTAAAGGAAGATTATCAAAGTCTTTTATTATTCCTTTTAGCAAGCGGTGATACCCTGCAAGGCTAAAATGCTTTACTTGCTTTTCCGCACGCGCATTCCATTTTTCATAAAGCGCATTCGCGCTGCCAGGCACGGCTTCATAAGGGCGAGTTCTGTACAGAACCCGCATAAGCACATCGCCAATCATAATTCCCATGACAAGCCGGTGCAAAAGTCCTGGCGTTATTTTAAATCCTGGATTGCTTTCAAGCCCTTGCGCGCTAAGCGAAAGAACAGGAACCTGCCCCCAGCCAGCATCATTTAAAGCACGCCTTATAAATCCTATATAGTTTGTTGCGCGGCAACCGCCACCTGTTTGAGTTATGATTAAGGAAACATGATTTAAATCATACTTTCCAGACTCAAGGGCAGCAATCATCTGACCAGCAACTAAAATAGATGGATAGCAAGCATCGTTATTTACATATTTTAACCCGGCTTCAACAGCTTTTGGATCAACTGCATCTAAGATTACAAAATTATATCCGCAAGCTTCAAACGCCTTTTGTAAAATTCTAAAGTGAATCGGACTCATCTGCGGACCAATAATGGTATGAGTGTACTTCATCTCTTTTGTAAAAACCTGACGATGATATGCGGCAGACTTTACAACAGGTTTTCTATGGTGACGCTGACGCTCCTTTACAGCAGCAATTAAAGACCTTATCCTAATTCGAACTGCCCCAAGGTTTGAGCCTTCATCAATCTTTATGAGTGTGTACATTCTTCCTTTAGAACGCATTATTTCGTCAACTTGATCTGCAGTAACGGCATCAAGACCGCAGCCAAACGAAGTTAACTGAATCATTTCTAAATCTGGCATTCCGCTTACAAAATTCGCCGCGCGGTACAATCTGTTGTGGTAAACCCACTGGTCAATAATTCTTAAAGGACGTTCGATTGAACCTAGATGAGCAACAGAATCTTCTGTAAAGACGGCAAGCCCCAACGCGTTTATCATTTCTGGGATTCCGTGATTTATCTCTGGATCAAGGTGATAAGGACGTCCTGCAAGAACAATTCCGTTTCCGCCGGCACGAATCATTTTTTCCAGAGCATCTTCGCCAGCATTTTTTACATCTTCTCGGAATTTTTCCTGTTCCGCCCAAGCCGCATCAACGGCACTGTAGATTGCCTTTTCTGTAAGAGAAGGAAAGGCTGGCAAGAGTTCTTCGCAAAGACGCTTAGCCAAGCGAGGCTTGTCGTAAATCGGAAGAAACGGATCCATGTATTTTATAGAAGAATCCTGTCTAAGCTCGTCAACATTATTTCTAAGAACTTCAGGATAGCTTGTAACAATCGGGCAATTGTAATGATTTCCTGCCCCGGAATCTTCTTGTTTTTCATAAGGAGCACAAGGATAAAAGATAAATTTTACGCCCCGCTGAAGAAGAGAAACCAGATGGCCATGGCTTATTTTTCCAGGATAGCAAACTGATTCAGAAGGAATTGTTTCTATTCCTTTTTCATAAACATTGCGGCTAGAGCGCTGGCTTAAAACAACTCTGAATCCAAGTTTTGTAAAAAATGTAAACCAAAGAGGGTAATTTTCGTACATATTGAGCACGCGGGGAATTCCAACATCTCCCATTGGCGCATTTTCAGGTTTTAATGGAACGTAATTAAAAAGTCTTTTGTATTTCCATTCAAAAAGATTTGGCATTTTTTCGCCAGTTTCATCAACTGCAGTGTTCGCCTTATTTGAAGCATCTATAACGTTTCCTTCAATTTCTGCTCCGCGTTCGCAGCGGTTTCCTGTTATAAAGACGCGTTTTTCGCTTCCTGTGGTAAAAGTATTTATCGTAAGCAGACAATTGTTTTGGCATTTTCCGCAGCGGCGGCTTTCTAGCTCAACATGGAAATTCTCTAAATCTTCAAGCTTTGCAATTTTTGAACGAATGTCGTAAGGCTTTGTTCCTGGAGGATCGCTTGGTTTTGGTGCTGTTAAATCAACCCACTGATCGTAGGCGATGAGAGCAGAACCATAAGCCCCCATAAGACCGGCTACATCCGGGCGGAATACTTCGACACCTGCAATTTTTTCAAAGGCGCGCAAGATTGCATCATTAAAGAACGTTCCGCCTTGAACAACAACTTTTGTTCCAATATCGCTCGCTTTTCTAAGCTTTATTACTTTAAACAGCGCGTTTTTTATAACAGAATATGAAAGACCAGCCGCAATGTCTGCAACAGAGGCTCCTTCTTTTTGAGCCTGTTTTACGCGGCTGTTCATAAAGACAGTGCATCGGCTTCCTAAATCCACTGGTTTGTCTGCCATAAGGGCGATTTTTCCAAATTCCTTTACGTCCATTCCCATTGTGTTAGCAAAGTTGTCTAGGAACGAACCGCAGCCAGAAGAACAGGCTTCATTTAACTGAATGGAATTTATAGCGCCGTCTTTCATCCGCAGGCACTTCATGTCCTGACCGCCAATATCCAAAAGGAATTCCACTCCAGGAACAAAAAAATCTGCCGCCCTAAAATGAGCAATTGTTTCAACTTCGCCTGCATCTACGCCAAAAGCTGCTTGAAACAGCGCCTCTCCATAACCTGTAGAAACAGAGCGAGCAATGTAAACATCTTTTGGAAGTTTTTTATACAAATCTTTTAAAACGCTTACCGCAAGCTCCACAGGGTTTCCTTGATTGTGCGCATAAAAATCCCAAAGAATTCTACCTTTTTTGTCTATTAATACTGCTTTTGTTGTTGTAGAGCCTGAATCCAAGCCTAGAAAAACAGGTCCAACAGTATTTTCCAAAGAACCGCGCATAGCTTTTTCCTGCGCGTGGCGTTTTCTAAATTCGTCTAATTCTGTAACACTGGTAAAAAGAGGTTCTAGCCTCTGAACTTCGCTGAGTTCTGCACCAACAAGATTTTTAAGGTTTTCCTTAAAATCTTTTATCAAAGGAAAATTGTATTTTTCCCCTTCCGCAGACACAAAAGAGCGTTCCGCGCTAAAAGCTGCTCCCTGAGCAACAAATAGCTGGGAATTCTCAGGAACTATAATTTCGTCATCTTTTAAATGAAGGGTTTCTATGAATCTAGAACGAAGTTGATCCATAAAATGCAAAGGACCGCCTAAAAACGCGACGTGTCCACGAATTGGTTTTCCACACGCAAGCCCAGAAATTGTCTGATTTACAACAGCCTGATAAATTGAAGCGGCAATATCTTCCCTTCTAGCGCCTTCGTTGATAAGCGGCTGCACATCAGTTTTTGCAAAAACTCCGCAACGCGCGGCAATCGGATAAATTGTATTAGCGCCAGAAGCAAGTTTGTTTAGCCCTTCTGCATCAGTTTCAAGAAGAGCAGCCATTTGGTCGATAAACGCGCCTGTTCCGCCTGCGCAAGTTCCGTTCATGCGCTGTTCAACGCCACCTGTAAAATAAGTTATTTTAGCGTCTTCGCCGCCAAGTTCTATAACAACATCTGTTTGAGGAATTATTTTTTTTACAGCTGTTGTTGCAGCAACAACTTCCTGAATAAAAGGTATGTTTAACCACTGGGAAACAGAAAGTCCGCCTGAGCCTGTAACTTTTACACTTATAGGCTGTTCCTGCGGAAATCCCAATTCTGTTGTCATCTTTTCAAAAGCCTGAGAAACAACAGAAATTATTGTGCTTCGAATATCTGCGCGATGCCTTTGATAATCTCCGTAAATTAAAGAACCATTATCATCTATAACTGCAATTTTTACTGTAGTAGAACCTACATCAATACCAATTCTAAGAGGAAGAGTTTTTTCAGAAACTTGTTGAGTATTTGTCATTAATCCACCTATATCTTCACTATTGAATATAATATGTAAATGCTATTTTTGCAAACATGATATTTTTAAAGCATACTATATATAAAAGCGCCTTTTTCTATAGAAGATAAGTCAGTCTTTTCTGAATCTTTTTCCTTTTTTATTTCTTCAAAAAAGAACATGCCTTTTTCTTCGTAAAGCTGCCCTAAAATAGTTTTTTCTTCGATTTTTAGTTTTGCATCTATTCTTTGATTTTTTAAGTTTTCGGAAGTTTCTTGACCAACGTAAACCTGCGCATTCTTTTTAGAAGAAGACACAACCATTGCCAATGCATTATTTTTTTCCAAAACAGACTGAACCAAAGAATCTAAAACAGAACATTCCCGTTCTGATTTTTCTAACTTTGTATTAAGCTCGTTTACACTTTGCACGGAAGTTTTTACAATTTCATTTGTCGCGTTAACTACAAACTTGTGGCTAGTTCGCATATAGCTTGGAATAGAATTTTTCATCGGAAGCGAAGAATAAATTCCATACAGGTAGGAATAGTTTTCAAGTTTTTCTTCCGCATCGCTAAGCGCATTGCAAAGTTCTTCGCTATGAACTTTTGATTTATCAGAATATTCAGAAAGAATAAAATCCTCCTGGTGAAGCTTTGCCCCGTCCGTAATAATTTTTTTAGCCTTAACATCTGAAAGGACTGGATCAAGCCCATCTATTTCATCAGAAAACTTTTTAGAAAGAATATTAATAGAAAGTTTTTTATCGGCAACGTTTGAGGTTCTAATCTCTTCTATTATGTTTTGAAGGGAATTAATTCTGCTTTCATAATCTTCTACAAGTTTTTCTTTTTCAAGCCTCTGCAAAATTGTTTCCTGATCAAGATTGTCCTCACTAGAAGCATTCTTTATCTGCTGCTTTGTATACGAATTCAACTTTTCTTTGTATTGAACGGATTCGTTTGCGGCAGAAGCAATTTTCGCTTCGTATGTAGACTGAATTTCTTCAGTTTTTTTCTTGTAGTTATCTTTGGCAGCATCTTTTTTACGCCGCATATCTTTTAAGTCGCTAATTTTCATTGAATCAATAACATACAAATCATAATCGTACTGACGCTGAGCTTCTTCCAAATCTTTTTTTTGCTCTTCCTGCAATTCTTTTATATAAGAAACAGACGCTTCGTAAAGATTTTTGGTCCGCTCTATTTCGTCACTTACATTAGAATTCACTGCGCTTTTAAATAAATCAGAGTCCAAAGTCATTGTGTAATTCTGATAGCTTATAATTTTATATGCTCCAAAAACCATTGCGGCAACCATCAAAAAGCAAATGAATAAAGTTACAGTAACAAAATATGAACGATTTTTTACGGTTTTTCCGTATTCCTCTTCTAAATCATAGGGTTTTACGCTATCTTGCAATTTTAATGGCACAAGCTCATCTTCAATAAAAATTCTTGCGGAAGTTTTTGCGGATTTTTTAGAAGTTTTTTTGCTTTTTTTTGCTATTTTGTCGTCATCGCCCATATTCCACTCCAGTTTTCAGGAGCCGATTTTAGCCCCATTCTTTTCAAAAAGACTTCAGCAGCACTTGCATAAGAAGGCTGAACTTCTTCAACAGCTTTTATAAATTGCTTGAACTTTTTTCTAGCCGCAGTCCAGTCGCCTTCGTAATAGGCTTGCAAAGCTTGCTCATAGTGCAAAAACGCCTGGTCAGTTTCCGCTTGCTCTTGGGCGCAGTCCAAAGGAAAATAAATTTTCTTTCCTTCAGTTTTGCCCTTGACCTGAACCATATCTATTTCATAAAAGTGATATTGCGCGGAAACTTTTTCAACTTCTTCCTTTATATATTTAGAAACAATTACAGGAAGCCCGTAAACTCTTGTAAGACCTTCCAGACGGCTAGCAGAATTCACGTTATCGCCGATTACAGTATTCGCCATGTGCTCCTTAGAACCTATATTTCCATAAAAAACAGTTCCGCCGTCAATTCCCACACCGATGTCAATCAGGCAGGCTGAAAAAACCAATTCCTCTTCACTTGAAAGTTTCCGCTTCTTTTCAATTTCCTGCTTGCGAAGCTGCAGGGTTTGCCTAAAGTCGCTTGTAACGCGGGTCATCTGCCAGGCAGCCTTTACAGAGCAAAGTGATTTCAAAGATTCATCTTCTGTGCCGTAAATTCCAAGCACGGCATCCCCGATTATAGAACCAATAACTCCGCTGTTTTCATGAATTATATGGATTATTCGGTTGTAGTGGATATTTAAAAGGTCAATTATTTCGCTGCCTAAAGTTTCTGTTCTATAGGTAAAATTTTTTATGTCGCTAAAAAGAAGCGTAAGTTCTCGCTGAGTTCCTTCTAGACCGACAGGTTTTCCCGCATAAGCCTTATCAGATATGTCCTTTGGAGCAAACCGCTGAAATGTGCTTATCAAATTATTTACAGACGAAGACAAAGAGTTAAAAGACGCGGCAAAATAAGTAACGTCATCGTTTGGAGCCTTTGAAATATCAATTGTGCCAAGCTTTTTAGTTTCCTGCATCAAAGAAACTTCGTAGGCAAACTGGCTTATATTTTTAAGAATTTTGTTGAGCAAGATAAGCCCTACCCACAAAAATAAAAATGTTATGAACAAAATCACGCCCGAAATTATTGCAAAGTTCATATAAGTTGATTTTATTGTATCGTGATGGCGTTCCGCGCACATCATGTACAAGTTCCAATCGCTTTGATACTTGTAAACGCCGATATATTCACCAATTTCTGAAGAAAAAGGAACTACGCCTTCGTTAGTTCCAATCATAAGCTTGTTGTTCAAGTATTTTAAAGCTTTTTCGTCTGGAAATGTCTCCCATTTTAAAAGTTCCTGATTTCCGCTTCCGTCATCTCCGTTTACTATGAATAAAAATTTTCCATCGGCATCAAATGCGCACGAAATACTGTTCTTGTACGGAAGTCCGGATTTTGAAACTTGCTTTATGGCATTTACAGCAGAATCCTTATCACCAGAGTATTTGAACAGTTCATACTGATTGTTCGCGCTCATAAAAACCTGCTTTAGATGCTCGGCAAGAATTGTATTTGAAAGAGACGTTATTTGTCTTTGGGAAAGCATTGTAGAAATAAGATTTGTTGAAAAGTTCGAAAAAAGCAAAAGGAAAACAAAAACAACAAGAATCTTTTTTGAAATAGGTTTAATTTTTGTAGAGCCGACTCTTTGAACTCTTTTTTTTAATTCAGACATGAATAGATTATAATTTGATTGAAACATTTTTACAACTTAGATATTCTTACACTATGAAAAAATCTTTATTAAAATCAGGATTTGTACTTTCCATAATGACCTTAGCCTCTAGAATAATGGGCTTGGTTCGGGAAATGACAAAAGCCGCCTTTTTAGGAACATCCGCTTATGCAGATGCCTTTGGAATCGCCTTTATGATTCCAAACTTGTTCCGCAGACTTTTTGCAGAAAACAGCATTTCAGTAGCTTTTATCCCAACTTTCAGGGGCTATATAGAAGAAGAGAATCAAGCTAAGGGAAAAGAACAAAAAAAACAGCTGCACAAAGATACTCAAGACTTTATTTCATCAACATTAACTCTTGTTTCTTTCTTAACGGCTTGCATTTGTATTTTGGGAATTATTTTTGCAAGATTCATAGTTCCTCTTTTTTATGGAAAAGATTTTGACGCTTCAATCTCAGCAGAAACAACGCTGCTTACAAGAATAATGTTTCCTTACCTGTTTGTAATTTCTGCAGCGGCATTTCTTCAAGGAATACTAAACGGCTGCGGAATTTTTGCTCCTAGCGGATTTACACCTGTTTTGTTCAATGCGATTGTTGTGGCAATAACATACATTCTTACTCCTCAGCTTGCGCAAACACCAATGGGAAGCAACCTCTCGCAGGAAGCGCTCGCCGCCCGGGCAATGAGTTTTGGCGTTATAACTGGCGGCTGTTTTCAAGTTCTTTTTCAGTGGCCTTTTGTAAAAAAAACCGGATGGAAAACAACGCTAACAGGACTAAAAAACGCTTTTACAAATCCTGGAACAAAAAAAGTTGTATCATTAATTGTTCCAACAATAGTCGGAATGGCTGCATATCAACTAAACGACCTTGTTTCCACCGCGCTAGCCGGAAAAGTAGCTGTAGGAACAGTTTCTAGTTTGCAATATTCACTGCGGCTTCAAGAACTTATCTTAGGAATTTTTGCAGTTTCAATAGGAACTGTTATTCTGCCAGACCTTTCTAGTCTTGCAAAACGCAACTCTTGGGAAGAATTCAACACAATGTTAATTCAAGCAATAAAAATAATCACACTTATAACAATTCCTGTAACTTTTTACTCGCTTGTGTGCGGCAAAGACCTAATTTCACTTGTATACAAAACAAGAAACTTTGATGAAAATTCCGTTTTAAAAACGCTAGGCGTATTTAGATTTCATATTGCAGGATTATTTTTTATTGCAGTAAACAGAATTATAACTCCTGCATTCTACTCTCAATCTAACACAAAGCTGCCGACTCTTGCAGGAATTATAAGTTTCGGCGTAAATATAGTCCTTGCGATAGTTTTTTCGATTTTTATGAAAGGAAACGGCATTGCTCTTGCCCTTTCAATTTCAAGCGTTTTTAATACAATTTTTCTTTTTATCTTTATGAAAAAAATGCCTTCCATGGATTACAAGCAGATTGCAAAAAAAATGTTTCTATATATCATAAAAATGATTATATTTGGTATTATTGCCGCAGTTCCTGTATACTACTTGCGGCCAGTTCTTTTAGCCGCTTTTGAAGGACACAACAGATTTTTTAGCTATGGATTTCCTGTTTTAATTACAGCGATTGTATATTTTGCCGTAGGAATTTTACTTTTATTCATAACTAAAGATGAAGTCGCTTCTGCGCTTATAAAAAAACTAAAAAGCAAAAAAAGTTAAAACCAATAGGAAAAACAAATGAAAGAATATTCTGCTGAACAGCTAAAAAAAATGTACTTAAAAAGGCGAAAAAGTGTTTCTGCCTATCTTAAAAAAAACGAGCTTGGAGCAGCCGTGTTTATCGACAGCGAAGAACACCGAGAACCGTCCATAAGATACCTTACAGGTTTTGCAGGCGATGCTGTTCTAATTATATATAACAATGAAACTTCAGTCTTAATTCCATGGGACGAAATTCTTGCCAAAAAGAATGCTTTTTGCGAAAAAATTATTCCTTATACAAAGTATTCAAATCAAGATATTACTGCCGTTCAGCAAAATCTAGCTGCAGCAACAAAAATAGAACCTAAAAAAGTTGAGCTTCCGCCTTCAACAAGCTACCCAGCTTTCTTAAGATTTGTAGATGCTCTTGCAGGCTGGGACGTTCTTTGCCGCGAAAAAGATGTTCATCAATACACTGTGGAACAAAGAATGATTAAGGATGAATACGAAATTGAGTGCACAAAAGAAGCTGCAAGAATCGGCGATTTGATAATAGAACAAATAGAACAAGGCATACATGACGGAAGCATAAAAACCGAAATAGATGTCGCGCTTTTAATTGAACGAAAGTGCCGCGAATACGGCTGCGAAAGAACAGGCTTTGACACATTGGCAGCAGGTCCAAAGCGCAGCTGGGCAATCCATGCGTTTCCAGGATACACTCAATCCGCCTGGCCGTCTCAAGGACTTTCTATTTTAGATTTTGGCGTAGTTTACAACGGATACACCAGCGACACAACTCTTACAGTAGCAAAAGCGCCGCTTACAAAAGAACAAGAGCAGCTTCTAGAGCTTGTGCAATCGGCCGCAGACTCTTGTTTAAGGCTTTACAAAAAGGACATTCCTGTAAAAGAAGCTTGCCAGCAAGCTCAAATTCTTTTTGCAGAAGCTAAAAGGACTATGCCGCACACGCTAGGACATGGAATCGGGCTTGAAATTCACGAATATCCAAGAGTGAGCACAAAAATGCCGGCAAACGTTGTGTTCAAGCCAGGAATGATTGTAACATTAGAGCCAGGCCTTTACGACGAAAAACTAGGCGGCGTTCGCCTTGAAAACGACATTCTGATTACAGAAGAAGGAAACGAAGTTATTTCCCACTCAAAAATAATCAGAATAGATTAAACTTCTAGTTTTCAGAAAAACAAACAAAAGCGCAGGCGAATTTCTAGCAGCTATAAAAACCAAAACTCGAGATACCTAGTAATTCTTAAAACGAAAATTTAACAGAAGTCCAACTGTAGCAGATTCGTCGGGAACTATAATTGGTTCCACAGAAATCTTTTCTACTATTCCGTCCAAATTTAGCGATTCTCTTAAGGTTTTATCAAAGCGTTTTGCAAATTGATTTGGCCAAATAAGGCTTACAAGCCTTGAAACAACAATTGTGCCAAGCCCTATTCCTCCAACTATTGCGCAGTATTTGTACAAATCTGAAGGGAAAAAACTTATCCATTGGACATCATTTCCACTAGCAGAAGCAAACGGCGCTATAAAAATTAAAGCAACAAAATTAGCAGAAAGGTCAAATGCAAATAAACCAGCCGCTAATCCGCCTGCGCCACAAAATGCAACAGTTCCCGCTCCATCAACAATCATATGAGGAATAAAAGCCCCGATATTCCCTTGCGCAAGGGAACCTAAGCCGTAACCTGGCCAAATATTGCGGACCATTGCTTTTTTAGGCTTGCTTTTGTGCAAATCAAACAAGGCAATCTTGTCGTCATCGGTCAAGTCTTCCGAAAGGTCTCTAATATATTTTTCATTTTTAAATAAGTCGTGTTCAATCAAAGCGCCTACCCTGTCTTTTAAAACAGAAGTATCTTGCAAGGCGGCTTCCACCAAGGCGTCAAGCTCAGCAGCCTCTTCCGCAGTTTCAGAAAAAATCATGCCTGAAAAAAGCGTAAAAAAAGCAAAGAAAATAAAAAGGATTTTTTTCATAACAAAACCTCTCTTAGTAAAATTGAATTAAAAATACAAAGAAGCAACAAAGCCGCAGCTTCCAGAAACAGGCTCAATTACCGGCAAAAGACTTATGCTTCCAGCCCCTTCGGATTTTGCAGTTTTTTCTCCAATATGCAAAGCTCTTTCCAAAGTCGTGTTATATTTTTTTGCATAATAAGAAGGGCGAATTATTCCAAATATTCTTCCGGTCAGCCAAATAGCAGCGCCTGCAGAGAGTCCGGCTACAAGAAGCGGATTTTTTAAGTTGCTGTCGGAATTGGCTATTTCAGTGCAAAAATAAGCAGCAGGTCCTAGCAGAGCGACAGAAAGGCCTGCAACTTCTGTTGCAAACTCAAATTTTCCGCCCCAGACATCGCCTTGCCGGTCAGAACCAAATCCAAAGCCTAAGAAAGCATTTCCCAATGTTGCTGACGTTGCGCTTGTTTTATAATAATTGTACAAGACATTTCTTTGTTCTTCTGTAAGCCTTAAAGACAATTTAGAAACTAGCTCTTCATTTTTTTCTAATCCTAAAGCAATGAGCTTTCTAGTATTCGCAGCATCTTTTGATTTTAAAATATCTAAAGGAAGGTTAGAACTGTTCTGGCTAAATCCAATAGAAACCGAAAAAATAGTCAGCAATAAAAACAATAATTTTTTCATTACTCTCCTCCATTATAAAAGTAAGAAATTGCAGTTGATTCACAAGTTTGCAACGCAAACCTATAATGCTCAATATTCAGACTTTTTGAATTTTACACTAGGAATTAGGATTTGTAAAATTTAATTCAATTTAGTTCAACTTAGCGTAAAGTTCTTCCGCCATATTTGAAAGTCCTTCAGCAAGCTCTTTGTCGTTGAGCTCATAAACAAAGTTTTTAATAAACTTTAAATTTCGGCTTGCAAGTTCTCTTTCTGAAAGAGAGCAAACTTCAGAAGTGTTCAATGGCTCTGCATTTTCTTCTATAAGACCGCATCTATAATAGTCTTTTATTATTTTGCAAAGTCCCTGCCTGCCAGAAAGCCTTGCTATTAAATATTCAAGCAGAACTCTAGTTTTACTTCTTAAGAATTCTGAAAGCTGGGGCTCTGGAAGCGACTGCCCAATTTTTCTTAGCGTTTCAAAAAGCTGAATTTCTTTTTCAAAACGTTTTTTGTGTTCTGGATTTTCAATCATTTTAGCAATATCTGGAATCAAGGCTTCCATTTGATTTAACGCTTGCTTTCCAGAGGCTTCTTTTACCGCTTTTTCAGCAGCCTCTTCAATGTGGCTAGTCAGATTTTCCGCAGCTTGGGCGGCATCCGCAGCTTTTTCCGCCGCTTTCCATGCTTTTTCCGCAGCTAAAGCCGCAAGTCCTGCGTGCTTTGCAGCTTTTTCCTCGCTGTGCGAATCTTTTGAATCCGCTAGCACAACTGGAGATTGAATTTTATTAGAATCAGTCGCTACTGCGGAATCTTTAGAAGATTGTCTGCTAGAAGAATTTTCTGAATCTGCAAAAAGGTCGTCAAAGTTAAAATCATCGCTTTCTTCAGCTGCATCTTCAGAATTTTCTTGAGTTTCAGAATCAATAGCTTCATTTTCCTTATTAGAAACGTCAATTTCATCTTCTGGCTCCAGCTCTTCTTTTTCTGTTAAATCTTCAGGTTCTTGCAGTTCTTCCGCAATTTGGCTAGAAGGGTCTGAAATTTTAAAATCTTCTATATTATTTTCATCATTGCTTTCATCGCTTTTTTGTTCTTCTGCCTGCTCAGCTTCCAAGACATCTGAATAATTAAAATCCTGCGTTTCTTCTGCTAGCTCAGACAAATCTTTTGCATTTTCTTCTTTCTTTTCTGAAACCGATTCTGCACTTTCATTTTCTTTATGATTAAAATCCTCTGATTTTTGCGTTGTTTCTAATTCTTCAGAAATACCTGCACCATCAAGATTTTCAAAATCTTCAGGCTCTTCCAACTTTGACTTTTCCTTATCAGAAAACAACGCGTTCTCTTCATCCATTTTTAAAATATCAGGGTTTTCTTCCACCTCAAAATCTTTTTCGCCTGAATTTTCAGATTCTTCGACCTTATTTTCAGTAATTTTTGCGGCATTGTAAGAAGGCTCTTCGCCAGTTAAATCTTCAAGCCCAAATTCATCTAAACTTATTTCTTCCCCGATTAAAGAAGATTCTTTTGCTTCTGCAGTCTTTTGAACTTTTGTTCCGCAAGTTTTTTCCTCAAGCCTCTTTGAAAGATAAGAAGCCAAATAATTGTTTGGATCAAATGCAATTGCAGTTGAAAAATCGTCAGCAGCTTCTTCAAAATTCCCCATAGATTCGTCAATTTGACCAAGCAAAATCCAGGCAGAGACGTCTTTCATATTTTCATCGATAAACAACTTTATCTGCTGTCTTGCTTTTTCAAGTTCATTAATCTGTTTGTATCTAAGCGCATAGTTCGAATAAATATCTGTGTACGAAGAGTCCACTTGCTTAGCCTTTTTTTGACAGGCCTGCGCATTTTCATCTTTTTTCTTTAAAATGTAATACTGCCCTGCCAAATCTAAAAGCTCAGGGTCTTTTTTCCAATTGTTAGAAATCTTCTTCAAGGCTCTTCCCGCATCTTCAACCTTTCCAGCAGAAAGCATGACGTGAACAGCCTGCTTTTTTATAGGGATATTATCTTCATCTAAATCTTGCGCCTTCATAATTGACTCAAGAGCTTCCATTGCCCTGCCGCCTTTTTCGTATGCCTGCGCAAGAAGACTTAAAATTTCTATGGAATTTGGATTAATCTTATTTGACTTTTCGCAAGATTCTATAGCCTCATTGTAATTATTTTGAAGAAGAAGGACCTTGCCAAGAAGCATATTAAGCATCGGATCCTCAGGATGAAGTCCAAGTGTATTTTTTACAATCTCGCCAGCGCTTCTGGTTTTTCTATGAGAAAGCAAAAGCTTTGCATAGGAAACTACAGCATCTACCCAGCCTGGCTTTGACTTTAGAGCATTTTCATAAGCAGCAACTGCAGAAACATCATCGTGAACAGCTTCATAACTTCTTGCTAAATTGTACTGCAAAATCGGATGGTTTGGATCGACTTGCAATCCTTTTTTATAAGTTGCAATTGCTTTTTGCTGCTCGTTTTTTTGCGCATAAATTGAACCTAAATGATTGTATGCAAGAACATCATCTGGATTAGATTCTATAACAGAATTAAAACAGTCTATTGCAGCTTCTGTATTGCCCATAGCTTTATAAGCAAAGCCTAAATTGTAGTTTGCTTCAGCATTGTTTTCTCCAGTATCTATAGCCTTCTGTAAAGTAGCAACAGCCTTGTCATATTTGCCTAAGCGTCTGTAACAGCCGCCAAGACTGTTTAAAGCCGAAAAATTATTAGGAGAAAAAGTAAGAATTTGTTCAAAATAAGGAACAGCTTTTGCATCATCGCCCGATTTTATGTAGACATTGCCTAAATCAAAAAGCAATTCAATATTTTTAGCATCTTCGCTAAGAAGTCCTTTATACAATCTTGCCGCTAGAACAAAATCTCTTGCGATTACGGCATTTTTAGCTCTTTTTAGAACAAGTTCTTTTTCTTCCATATTTTTCCTTCTAAAATTAAAATTACTTTGCAGACGGACGAGCGAAAACTTCCGTTGAAAGCGCCCCGCAAATTCTGCTATCTATTTTTGAATAGGCAGATATTGCAAAATAGTAAATAGTTCCGTTTTCTAATCCAGTTATAGTATAATTTGTTACATTGCCAACATCAATTGGGGAACTCCCCTGAGCAGCGACTCTACCGAGATATTCGCCTGGGTGCGTTCCATAAAAAATTAAATAGCCGCCAACAGAATCATCTACAGAATAAGACCATGAAAGAGTTGCGCTCTGGTTTCCTTTTTGAACAGAAATATTAAAAGGCGCTAATGGTTCTGGCAAAACAGTGTAGTCAACTTCAATTGAAGTAACCGCAGGCGTTTTGTTCCCCGCTCCGTCTGGAAAAAGATTCGCGGCAACTTGAAAATACATTCCAGAAACGCCGTCAATTTTTTGTCCAGGAACAACAGGCTTCCACTCAGGGAAATCAGAAGTCCAGTTAAAGCGATTATCTCCGCCTCGCATAAAGAACTGAACTTCTGTTTGCTCAGGGATTTCAGCTTCTACCGCAATGGAATTTACAACCGTTCCAGGTTTTGTAAGAATAGGAACAGATTCAAATCTTCCGCCAGAATTTTGGTAGAGCGACTGCGAAAAACTTTTTCCATCCTCTGAAAAGTACGATTCAAAAGAAGAAGAAAAACTTCTTGAAATTTTTACATCGTCTATAAGGCCTGTGTAAGAAGGGCAAAGCTCCAAATCTGCGGCGACGCCTATAACAGCAGGGAATACAGTTCCGTTTTCATGCTCTGTGTCAGTTATAAATTTTATACATTCCAGCTCGCCGTTAATTCTGTACTCAAGGATTCCGGTTTCTTCCTGAAATGAAATAAAATGATGCGACCACTTGCCTGGTATTATTCTTCGATTGGTGACAAGATTTACATCTCCGCCGTTTTTTGTGTAGCCGTCAAAAATATTGCTAAAAGTAGCGAGCATTTTATTCTGATAAAAAGAAAAGTTTACAAGCTGATAAACAACCTGCTCTTCAATAGTTCTGCTTGAACGCCAGTTTATAATAACTTCGCCATTTTCAACTGTATAAGGGCATATCCAAAATTCTATTAAAAATGAACCGGCAGGACTTTCTCCTCCGAACAGACTGTTTTTATTTCCTCTGAGCACAAGTCCGCCAGAAGCGCGTTTCCTGCTTAAAGCAGCTTGCTTTCCATGTATGGCTTTTTTTGACTCAAACAAGGAATTTTCTACAACTGAATAATTTCCTGCCCTGTCTGCAAAATTTTTATCTTCAAAATCCAATAGTAAATCTGTATCTTCCTGCAATAAATTGGATTTAGTAGCAAGCTGCAAACATTCATACCCAAAGCGACCAGTTCCTGTTGTAATTCCGTTGCGAACGTTTACATCTTTCCAGCCAGAAGAAGCCCCCATTACATATTTTTCTGCAAAAACCGGGAATAAAAATACCAAGAAAAAAAGGGCTGCAAAGAGCCTTGAAAAAAAATCGAAACCGAAAGACTTATGCAAAAATGGAAAAAATATATTTTTTTTGCTAAAATAAAATCTGTTATAAATCATGGCAAACAATACAAACGCAAAATCAGAATCAGTTCTTGCAAGGGAACAACTTCATCAGACTGCATTAAAAGCTCCTTCTTCCAGTGGCGTTTACCTTTGGAAAAATCCAAAAGGCGATGTTATTTACGTTGGAAAAGCAAAAAATCTTAAAAATCGCCTTTCCTCATATTTTTCAGGAAACAAAGACATAAAAACACGCCTTTTAATTTCCCATGCTCAGACAATCGAATATATCACAACAGAAAACGAATACGAAGCGTTTTTGCTGGAAAACAACCTTATAAAAAAATATACTCCAAAGTACAACATTTGCCTTAAGGACGGAAAGTCGTATCCAGTGCTCCGCATAACAAAGGAAGACTTTCCTAGAATATTTAAAACACGGCGCGTAATAAACGACGGTTCCATGTACTTCGGCCCCTATCCAGATGCAAATGCTTTAGACACATTTATAGAAACTCTTTATAAAATCTATCCGCTAAGACATTGCAAAACCTTAAAAAACAGGGAAACGCCTTGCCTATATTATCACATGAATCAATGTTCTGCTCCATGCTGCTCAAAAATTTCAAAAGAATCCTACAATGTTTTTATCGGAGAAATAAAACAACTTCTTGAGGGAAAGGACAAAAGCACTCTGAAAAAACTGAACTTAGAAATGAAGGAAGCTGCAAGTAAATTAAATTTTGAAAAAGCAGCCCGCATGAGAGATGGAATCAGAGCTCTTACAGTAATGCAAAACCAAAATATCGTGGAAAGCTTTGACAATACAGACAGAGATTACATTGCATTTTATCGCGAAGGTGAACTTGTAAGCTTTACAGTTTTAAAAATTCGTTCTGGAAAACTCCTTGGAAGAGATAATTACAGAGTTGTAAGCCTAAATGAAGATGACGAGCTTACGCAAGAGTTTATAAGCGTCTACTACAATTCACCGGAAGAAATTCCGCCGCACATTTATGTTCCTACAAAAAACGGCCAGCAAAGCTTAAACCGATGGATAAAAGAAACTTTTTCGCTTGAATCAGAAGTCGTGCTTGTCGACGACAATATAGAAAATGCGCCTAGACACAAAGCGGCAATGAACATGGCTTTTGAAAACGCAAAAGAAGACATAATAAGAAGACTTCGTGAACGAGGTGATACACCTGCAATGGAAGAATTAAAAGAAATACTAAACCTGAACCATCTTCCAGTAAGAATAGAAGGATTTGATATTGCTCATATCGGCGGAAAATTTCCAGTCGCTTCGCTAATAAGTTTTTACAACGGCAATCCGGACAAAAAAAACTACAGATATTTTAGGCTAAAGACAACAGACGGCTACATCGATGACTTTCAATCTATGAGGGAAGCTGCAAGCAGAAGGTACACAAGGCTTTTAAACGAACAAGCGGAACTGCCAGACTTAATCTTGATAGATGGAGGAATTGGCCAAGTAAACGCAGTTCAAGGCGTAATCTCTGCATTAGGTTTAAACATTCCGATTGCAGGTCTTGCAAAAAGGGACGAAGAAATTTGGCTGCCATTTGCTGAAAAACCAATTTGTCTTCCAAAAAGAAGCGATGCCTTAAGACTTTTGCAGAGGGTGCGCGACGAAACCCACCGATTTGCAACCAGCAGAAATCAACGCCTAAGAACAAAGGAAAATACTCAAAATATATTTGAACAGATTCCTAACATTGCTAAAAAAAGAGCCATTCTTCTAGCAAAAAAATTTACAACACTTGAAAACCTTGCCGAAGCCTCAGAAAATCAAATCGCTCAAGTCTTGAATATAAAAACTTCTGAAGCTGCAAAACTTCTTGTTTTTGCAAAAGAACTGCTAAAAAAACAAAAAGACAAAAAGCAAGAGCAAATGAAGTCTTTAAAAGAAGCTGGAACCACTTGGCAAAAAGCAGCAGAAGCCCAGTACATAACGGATTTAGCAACACTCGCGCTGCAAGTTGCAGATTCTTCTGCAAAAAGCAAAAAAGACTAATAGCCAAACCAGCTCAAGCGAAGCGCGAGCACAACCATCGGTAGCATGGGTTAGTAAACTAACCTTGGAAAGTCGCTGACAGCGATTCCTTCACGACTTATATAAGACTCGACATTCGGACTAAATATCTAATTTCAACTTTACAGCCTTGACTATTTCAACTTATAATGAAAAAATCAGTTTAATGAAGCGTCTTTTTTTTCTATTTTCAATAATTATTCTTTCTTCATGCTCGCTAAAATACGGAACTGCCGTTCACGATGAAAACTCAGTCCCAGAATTCACATTTAGCAACGCAAACTATACAACTTACGAAAACAACGTGCAAACCATGAACCTAAAAACAGAAAAAATGGAACAGTACAAAGGCGGCTCAGCTACTTATGCAAAAAATGTTCAGTTTACAATCTGCGATTCAGACGGCGTTCTGACCACAAAAGGCAAGTGCGGCCTGTTAGGCTCTAATTCCGACGAAAAAAAATACACACTTTTCGACAACATTGAAATAGAAAATCTAAAAGACGACATAAAATTAAGCGCGAATTCGCTAAGGTGGAATGGAAAAACAGAGCAGCTAACAGGCAGCCGCACAGATTTGGTCACTATCCAAAAGGGAAATACGGTTATTCATGGCAGCGGATTTTCAGCAAGCGCAGTAAGCCGTCAATATGCTTTTACAGGAGTTGTTACTGGTCAAACAAGCGCAATCCCACAGGAAGGAGAAAATCCTAATGCTCAAAAAGATTAGCCTTTTTACTCTAGCTGCATTTTTTTGCATAGCAGCAGCGTCTTCAGAACAGATAACATTTTCGGCAAACAGCATGTCTGGAAGAATCGGAGAAAAATCTGACAGCACAAATCTAATTGGAGAAGCCTACGTCCTTACAGAATCAATGGAAATTTCTGCAGATTCAATCAGCATGTCTGGCAACGATTTTCGCTACATAGAAGCAAGCGGCAACGTAAAAGGAAAAAACATGGAATCCCAAATGGAATTTTCATGCGGAAAAATGAAATACGACAGAGAAAGCAAAATCGCAGAGCTTTTTGACGATGCCGCAATGAAAGATACAAAAAATGAAGTTTCCGCAAAGGCCCAGATAATTGAATACAACCAAAACACAGACATTGCAACGATGCAATTCGATGTAGAATTAAAACAAAAGGACAACACTTGCACCGGAGCTTATGCAATCTACAGAAAAGCAAACAAAATGCTGGAATTGAGCGGAAATTCCCAAATAAAACAAGGAACAGATACTTTTAGGGCGCAAGAAATTACGTTAAACCTTGATACTCAAGAAATCACTTTGGACGGAAGAGTAAAAGGAACTATTATAGATGAACGAAAAAACGAATCTGAAGAAAAAACTTCCGGCTCAGAAACTGCTGAAGACGCTGAAAATAATTCCAGTTTAGAAAACGCAGATTCAACTAAAGAAAACGAATCGCAGCTTACAGAAGAAAAGTCTTTGGAAAATCAAAAGGATTCTAAAGCATTGCAGCAAGAAGAACAAAAATCTACAGAAGGTGAAAAATAATGCAAGAACACGTACTTAGAGTTTCAAGCCTTTTTAAAAGTTTTGGCCACAAAAAAGTTGTGCAGGGAATAGATTTTTCAATAAAAACTGGAGAGGTTTTAGGTCTGCTAGGTCCAAACGGAGCAGGAAAAACCACAACTTTCTACATGATTGTAGGATTTTATAAACCTACCGCTGGCGAAATTTTCCTTAATGAAGAAAAAATAACTCCTCTTCCAATGTACAAAAGAGCAAGAAAAGGAATCTCTTACTTGCCGCAGGAGCCTAGCGTGTTCAAAAAACTAACAGTGGAAGAAAATATTTGGTCAATTTTAGAAACAAGAAAAGACCTTTCAAAGTTAGAAAAAAAACAAAAACTTGAAGATTTAATAGAAGAATTTGCAATCGGGCGGATACGCAAGCAGTACGCCTTCACACTTTCTGGCGGAGAGCGAAGAAGGACTGAAATCGCGCGCTCATTGGCAATAGAGCCAAAATTTCTTTTGCTGGACGAACCTTTTGCTGGAATCGATCCAATTGCAGTTGCAGACATAAAGCACATGATAGGGCTTTTAGCAAAAAGAGGAATTGGCATTTTAATAACAGACCACAATGTTCGCGACACATTGGAAATAACAGACAGAGCAATAATTGTTAGTTCCGGACAGATTTCAATTCAAGGCACAAAAGAAGAAATTTTAAATAGCCAGCTTGCCCGCGATGTATATTTAGGAAAAGATTTTTCAATGTGATAGCCTAAACTTTATTAAAAAAAATGCTTTTCTCCAATAAAACATCAATTTTCTACTATATTATAAGCAGGTTTGACAATATTATTCTGTCATGATATTATTAGTTTGAAATATTCTACGCAATAATAAAAAGGAGAAATTTATAAAATGAACAAAAGTTATTTAATCTTGTTCATTGTTCTCCCTGTTGCTGGAATTGCTCTTGGATGGATTATTCGCTGGCTTTATGCCAGATTTCAACTATCTGCATCAGAACAAAAAGCAGAACGTGTAAAACAGGACGCTATAAAAGAGGCTGAAGCTCAGAAAAAAGAAATTTTGCTAAACGCAAAAGATGAACTCATTCGCGAACGAAACCAGCAGGAACGGGAAAACAGAGAACGCCGTGCAGAAGTACAACGCTACGAAGCAAGAGTAAACAAGAAAGAAGAAATTGTTGACCAGCGAACCGCTGAATGTGAAAAGAAAGAAAAAGAATTTGCAGAAAAAGCAGTCGCAATGAAAAAAAGAGAAGCAACTCTTTCTGCACAAGAAGAAGAATTAAGAAAAGAACTTGAACGGATTTCAGGTCTTTCCGCACAGGAAGCAAAAGAGCTTATAATTAAAAGCCTTGAAAACGATGCAAAACATGACGCTCAAGCGCTTATAAACAAGATTGAACAAGATGCTCAGCTTTCCGCAGAAAAAAAAGCAAGAGAAATTCTTGTTTCTACAATCCAAAGGATCGCTCCTGAAACAACTAGCGACATAACAGTTACTACAGTTTCTCTTCCAAGCGATGAAATGAAAGGCCGCATCATAGGACGCGAAGGCAGGAACATAAGAACCTTAGAAACCCTTACTGGAGTTGACATCATAATCGATGACACGCCAGAAGCCGTTGTAATTTCTTGCTTCGACCCCGTGCGCAAAGAAATTGCAAAAGAATCTTTGGAACGGCTTATTTCGGACGGAAGAATTCATCCTGCAAGAATTGAAGAAATTGTTCAAAAAGTTACAAGAGAAGTTCAAAACAAGATTTATGAAGAAGGCGAAAAAGCCTTGTTTGATCTTGGCATTCACAACATGCCTACAGAAGGCGTAAGAGCATTGGGAAGGCTCTATTTCCGCACCAGTTACGGACAGAATGTTCTTACCCACTCTAAAGAAGTTGCAATGGTAGCTTCTTTGATTGCGGCAGAAGTTGGAGCAGACAGAGAACTTGCAAAACGCGCCGCAATTTTGCACGATATTGGAAAGGGAGCTGAAAACGACAGCGACCAGAACCACGCAGAAGTTGGAGCAGAAATGGCTCGTAAGATGGGAGAAGATGCAAGAGTTATAAATGCAATTGCCGCTCACCACAACGACATTGAAGCTACAACGCAGGAAGCAATTATTGTTCAAATAGCAGATGCAATATCGGCAGCAAGACCTGGCGCTCGTCGCGAAACTATAGACAACTATGTAAAGCGCCTTGAAAACCTTGAAACTATTGCAGAAAAATTCGAAGGCGTTGAAAAAGCCTATGCTATTCAAGCAGGTCGCGAATTACGCATTCTTGTAAACAATGAAAAAATTGCAGACAACGAAGTAAAGCAGTTAGCTAGCGATATAGCAAAGCAGATTGAAACTGATTTAAAATATCCTGGAAGAATAAGGCTAACAATGATTAGAGAAACTAGAATCGTAGAATACGCAAGATAATAAGATAAAAACTGTATTATTTGGTTCAGCCAGTTCTTTGAGCGAAAACTTAAACTTGGCTGAACCATTTTTTTTCTAATAAACAAAAGGTCGAAAGCCGAGTTTTTTATAACTGTGAAAAAAACTTTCAATGCTTTTATGCATTTTTATAAAAGCACGGCTTTCGACCTACAAGCTAGAACGAAATATTTAGATAGCAGGCAATAATATTATCCCATTCATTATTACCACGAGGAACACATCTATAATAAGCCCCTATTGCAGGCAATGCGTCCCAGCTAGAGCAATACAAAAAATCATATTCCAAACTTAACCTAAATCCATTTCCCCAGGAAGCAGAAGAAACATTTTCTTCAGAACTGCCAATGTTGGAAAAATCTGTTCTGCAACCAAGCAAATAGGCTAAGCCAAAATTCAATCCGCCTGCACCAACGTAAACTTTTACGCCCGTCCAAAATGAATAATCAAGATGATTATTATGAACCTGTCCGTTCCAGATAAAATCCGCTAAAGCATCCGCTCCAAGCAAAAGCTTTAATGGTCTTATTACTGAAAAATAGACATCTCCGTTCAAGCCAATTATAAATCTGTTTGGATTGTCATCGGGATTTACAGAATTGTTCATATCAACAACAGAACTGCTTCCATAAGCTGGATAGCCAGACGAAATTCCAAAATCAGCACCGAAAGTTCGTTTTGTTTGTGCATTTAGAATAACAGGAAAAACAAAAACAAAGGAACATAACAAAATGTATTTTCTTAATATATTATATTTCATAAAACTAACTATTTTGAAGAACTATAAGAGATCCAAGAACTATAAGATGATTTGCAAATTGATACAACCATGAAAGGAAGTTCTTTGCGCCACCATTAAAAATTCCGCTATTACCAAGAAAATCTATAAGAACGATTGCAACAATCCATACAATCATAATTATTAAGAGAAGAATCTTATTAAAAGAAGCCATTGAATTTGGAACAAAAAGTCCTACTATCAATAAAATTCCTGAAATTATTTCAATAACAGCAAACACAATTACAAGAATATTCTTTACGTTGCCTGCAAAGATTCCTTTAATTGCAGCAGAAGCAGCATCTCCGCCACCTTGCAAAGCCCAAATTCCTGCAACTGCAAGCATAATCCCTACTGCAAGTTGAAGAATAATTCTTCCTATTGAAAGTCTTCTATCCGCCATACCTTCCTCCTTTGGCTAATTTTAGTTTTAAACCTTATATACCCCAAACTTCAAGTTTTTATAACTGTTATAAAAAACTTTCAGCGAATTTTCAATTTGTTCAGACGGTTGTGTCCGCACTTCGTTTGAATGGATCTGGGTTGCTACGCAACTTTAATTGTTCTAATCGCCCAAAATCTTCACAAATTGCAACTTCGCTTACGCTTTTGTTTATTTTTCTAAAACTCTAAGTTTAGACTATATAAATATTATCACCAATATTATTTATAAACAACTTTAAAACGTTGATAAACAAGCTTCAAATCCGGACTAAACTCAAAGCCCACAATATTTCCTTCTTCTTCAAAAATTTCGCGATGAGACTCTTTCCACACTGAAAGGTTTTCATCGTCGCCTTCCTCTTCTGCCATTTGCTCAGTAACCTGCGAAAAAGGAATTATGTCTACACTTTCAATTTCTATTATGCAGCAAGGCTCTTGGTTGCGGTTAAACACCATATAAAGCTCGCCTGTTACAGGCAACGGCTCTCCATCAATAAGGTAAGAAGAAAGCGATGCAAAAATTGCCCTTTTTTTACCAGCAAGAATTGCAGAAATCTGACCATCATTTTGAAATCCTTTAGACTCAAAATTAATATCGCCAGAACATTTTTCTTCACTATCGCTGCCAGAAAAATCTATGTATTTTTGCCAAAACAAATCCGCTTTTGAAAATTCCATAGCTCACCTTTTTTTCATAAGAATAATGCAGAACGCTGCTATAAAAAATACATAAGGAAGCACTGTTACTATCAACGTATAAATCGGAACACCGAATAACAGCACATTTCCAGGAATAACAAATCCTAAAGATGTAATAAGTTCATACACCAAAGATATGTAATAAAAAACAATGCCTGCAATAATATTCATCCAAGCAGAATCTTTAGTTTTTGACCACAAAATAATACCAAGAAATGCTGAAATTCCTCCGAGCACAAGTTTTAAGATAAAAACAAAAACTTCACTTTGACTCATTAAAGCTCCAATTCTAGACTTATAGCTTTTCTTCAAATGGATTGCTTTTAAGTTTTGTAAAAACACCTAAATCTGCCCCAAAAGGAACAATAGAAGGTTTGTTGTAAAAAGGACTTATTAATAAATTGCAATCTAGACAGTGCAGCAAAAAATCGCTATAAAATTCTTTTTTGATTTTTGGAAAAAGATAAGGACCTTTTCGTTCCCAATACTTGCAAATAATTTTATCGTAGCAAAACCAGTCTTTTTCCTCCCGCTCTTTTAATGCGGCAACAAGGTCGTAAATAGAACGCGTAATTCCTGCATGAAGCGCGGCAGGAATACTAACTGATTCAAAATCGCTTTTGCCAGAAATCATTGCAAGCTCAACAAGCTCAGGTTTTACCGCAAGCAAATAAAGCTGTTCGCCCCAGGAAATTGGCGGCACAAAAACTATGCAATCAACTTCTTTCCAATTTTGACCAGAAAAATCCCAAGGCCGCCAAAATCCTGTGCCAGAAGCAGAAAACAAAAGCGCAGCTTTTACAGCGCTTTCATAGGAATTAAAGAAAAACAGCTTTCTTTTTGATTCAAAAAGCTCAGAAACTGCTTTTTGAGTTCTATAAGGAAAATCTGTTGCAAAAGTTCCTGTAAGACCTCTATTCAGCGTATTCTTAAAAACTGTATAGGCAGAACTGCCGCCCCAACCTAGAATTGCTCTTCCGGAATCTTGAAACAAATCTGTAACACGGATTCCAGAAGAAGTGTAGAGAAAACAACCTTTTGCCCTTTTTACAAAACCAAATTTTTTTACAAATTCAGAATCGAATTGCGTTTCTTTCATCATAATGTCTTCAATTTTTCAGTTATAAACTCTGTAGCCTGCTTAGGATTTGCTTTTCCGGCAGAAACTTTCATTACCTGTCCCATAAGCCAGCCTACAACATTCGTCTTCCCGTTTTTAAAATCGCTTACAGCTTTTGGATTTGCCGCAAGAACTTGATCTACAATTTTTTCAATTTCAGCGCAGTCGCTTACTACTTCCATCCCCTTTTCTTTTATTATTTCAAGAGGCATCTTATTTGTAGCCAGCATTTCTGCAAAAACTTCTTTTCCTTGCTTTGAAGTTATTTTTTTATCTTCAAGAGCGTCTGCTAGCTGCGCGATATGCGCAGGAGTTATTTTTACATCGAGAATTGTAAGCCGATTTTCATTAAGGACAGCGCTCAATTCCGTAATAATTAAGTTTGCAACCCGTTTAGGACTTTTTGAAGTGGCGGCAGCCTCTTCAAACCAAAGCGAAAGCTCGCGAGTAGAAGTAAGAACTTCAGAATCGTACTGAGTAAGACCAAACTCATTTTGAAAGCGAATGCGTTTTTGCTCCGGAAGCTCGCCTACTTTTTCTGCCGCAGATTCAACAAGCTCTGCGCTTACAGTAAAAGGCTTGATGTCTGGCTCCACAACAAATCTATAGTCAACAAATGAATTTTTTGTACGCTGAACAACAGTTTCGCCCCGGACTTCGTCCCAGCCCATTGTAACTTTAAAACCTGGATTGAATTCTTGCCTGTCTTCCTGGAATTCCTTTAGTTGACGCGCAGCTTCATAAGCACAAGCATCTTTTATAGCCTTAAAAGAGTTCAAGTTCTTGATTTCAGAAATCGGTGTATGCCAAAGTTTGCCATCTTCCCAGACATTTAGGTTTATATTTGCATCACAGCGCATATTTCCTTCTTCAAGGTTTCCTTTTGTGACTTTTACGTAGCGCAAAATTTCTTGCACGGTTTGCATGAACAAAGCCGCTTCTTCAGGACTGGTCATATCAGGTTTTGTAACAATTTCTATAAGAGGTGTTCCGCATCGATTGTAATCAATATAAGAATGTTTGCCTTCCAAATGGAGAGATTTACCTACGTCTTCTTCAAGGTGAATACGTTCAATACGAACACGGCGGTATTTGTTGTCAACGATGCAGTCTTCGCCAATAAAATTCTTTGGTCTAAACTTTTCGCCGCCAATCTGCTCATCTTTCGGATAGTGAACAAGCGGAAGGTCTACGAACCCATCCGTACAAAGCGGCAAATCGTACTGCGTAATCTGATAGCCTTTTGCAAGGTCTGGATAAAAATAATGCTTGCGGTCAAATTTTGTGTAAGTTGCAATATCGCAATTCAATGCAAGTCCTGCAACCGCCCCAAGCTCAACATATCCTTTGCTTACTCGAGGCATTGCTCCAGGAAGTCCCAAGCAAACAGGACAAACTCTTGTATCCGGCATTCCTCCGTATCTATTTTCGCATGCGCAAAAAGCTTTTGTTTTTGTAAGCAACTGAGTGTGGATTTCGCATCCTATCACAATTTCCCATTTATCTATAGCCATAATTATATCCTTAAACTATTTTTGCAAAAAACTGCAACCAATTTTTACACGGAATCCCGCAATTCTTGTGTTCATCTTCCCAAACCTGAGCTATCTGCAGCAACTTTGCCTCGCTAAACATAGGACCTACAAACTGCATTCCAATAGGCATATTGTCTGTATTTTTAGCAAATCCCGCAGGCACGTTTACAGAAGGAATCCTTGCCAAATTTACAAACGTTGTATACATATCGCTTAAATACATTTCAAGGGGATTATCAACTTTTTGTCCAAGTTTAAAAGCAGGAGTTGGACAAGTAGGACAAAGCACAATATCGTAACTTTCAAAAAGCTTTGCCATTTCACGCTGAATTCTTGCGCGAACGGTCATTCCTTTTTTGTAAGTGTCCCCAGAAAACTGCTCTGAAAGAACGTAATTTCCAATTACGATTCTACGCTTTACTTCCGGTCCAAATCCTTCCGAACGAGAATCAATATAAAGTTCGTCGTAGCCTTTTTCGTGGTCAACACGGCGTCCATATCTTATTCCGTCATAGCGGCTTAAATTGGATGCGGCTTCAGAAAGGGCAATAACATAATAAGAAGCGATTGAAGCGTCTAAAACAGGCAAGTCAACCTCAGTTATGCTAGCTCCTTTTGACAAGAACCAATTTCTAGTTTGATCAAAAGTATCTTTTACATCAGAATCAAGTCCCTTTGTTTCAAGGAACTGCTTCGGAATTGCGATTTTTAGCGAGGACATATCTTTATATGGCTTTAAATCGAACAGCTGCTCTTTGTTTGGAAAATCCACAGAAGTGTCGTCATAAAAATCTTCGCCAACCATGGCAGCCAAAGGAATTGCAATATCAGAAGGCGTATGCCCCATTATTCCTACCTGGTCGAGCGAAGAACCGTAGGCAACAACGCCCCACCTGGAAAGAACTCCATAAGTCGGTTTTAGTCCATAAATTCCGCAATAGGAAGCAGGAAGTCTAACAGAACCGCCTGTTTCAGTACCAATGCTGAACAGCGCTTGATTTGCAGCTACTGCGGCGGCGGAACCGCCTGAAGAACCGCCAGAAACATATTGACGGTTAATAGGATTTCTTGTCGCTCCGTAAGAAGAGTATTCAGTTGAAGAACCCATTGCAAATTCGTCTTGATTGCAACGGCCTAAAGGAATTGCGCCAGCTGCTTCAAGGCGATTAATTACAGTCGCATTGTAAGGAGCAACATAGCCTTCTAAAATTTTAGAACCGCAGGTAAGTTTGTGCCCTTTTGAACTAATATTATCTTTATTAGCAAAAGGAATTCCCAACAGCGGTTTTTCTCTAAAAAGATTTTCAAGGCAGCCGGCTTCTCTGGCTTTTTTTATTTCAGAATCAGCATCTTCAGCTTTTTTTAAAGAATCAGAATACATTTCCAAAAAAGCATTCAACGCAAGTTCTGATGATTTATCTGCTTCAAATGTTTCAATAGATTTTTTTACAAGCTCGGTGCTAGTTGTGTTTCCCGCAATAAGAGCACTGCGGACGTCTTTAATTGTACAATTCATATTAGTTTCCCATAAAAAGTGCGATTTTTACATTTCTCCAAGAACTTTTGGAACCTGAAAGTAGCCGTCCATAAAATTCTTTGAAATAGCTTTTACTTCTGGAATATCCAAACCTGGCACAACAGAATCATCGCGAAGTTTTTCAACTTCTGTAGATGGGTAAGCATCGTAAGGATTTTCACTATCATCATACTTAGAAAGAATATCAAAATATCCTATAATTTCATCTACTTGCTTTTTTAATGTGTCAATATCAGTGCTTTCTGGCGAAAGCCGTGAAAGATACAAAAGGTTTTCAAGAACCTGTTCATCAATTTTTTTGTGAGTACTCATGTATTTATTATAGAAGATTTTTTTCATTTGTACAATTTAGCAAACTAATAAAATTGCTTTTAATCATTTTTATAAGTATCTTCTATGTAGTCTGAATGATAAATTTTATCTTTTTATACGAGGTACAAAAATGAATGTAAAAATCGCTGTTTATGACACACGCACTTATGATAAAAATGCGCTTTTAAAGTCAAATGAAAATTTTGGATTTGAATTTGATTTTTTTGATTTTAAGTTGACGGAAAAAACTGTTTTTTCGGCAAAAGGTTTTGATGCTGTCTGCATATTTGTAAACGACGTTGCAAACGAAGCTGTGATCAAGGCTTTAGCAGATGAAAAAGTCAAGTTTATTGCGCTTAGATGCGCAGGATTCAACAATGTAGATTTAAAAGCCGCCGCAAAGTACGGAATAAAAGTAGCGCGCGTTCCAGCCTATTCGCCTCATGCAGTCGCCGAGCACGCGCTTTCGCTTCTTCTTTCGCTTACTCGCCACATTCCACAGGCTTATGTCCGGACAAAAACTGCAAATTTCAACCTTGAAGGACTGACTGGCCGCGAGCTTTATGGTCTTACCGCAGGAATATATGGAACTGGAAAAATCGGCCGCATTATGGCGGAACTTCTTTCAGGATTTGGAATGAAAATTCTCCTTTGCGACCCTTACCCGAACAATCAGTGGGCAGAAGAAAAAGGATTTAAATATGTCGATACAGCAACTATCTTCAAGGAAAGCGATGTTCTTAGCCTTCACTGCCCTCTTACAGACGAAACTTACCACATTGTGAACCACGACAACCTCAAATCAATGAAAAATGATGCTGTAATCATAAACACAGGGCGAGGAGCTCTGATTGACACAAAAGCGCTGGTTCATTCGCTTAAGCACAAATACATTGGAGGCGCTGCTCTTGACGTTTACGAAGAGGAAAGCGCATTCTTCTTTAAGGACTGTTCTGCTGAAGTTATAACAGATGATGTTCTGGCCCGTCTTTTGACCTTTCCAAACGTAATTGTAACTGGCCATCAAGCTTTCCTCACAACAACAGCACTTTCAAACATTGCAGATGTAACTTTAGGAAATGTAAAAGCGTTTATGGACGGTTCCGAACTGGCAAACGAGGTCAAATGCAATTAAAGGCGCATTTTACAAACCTGATTTACAAACCAAGTTTTTATTGTTGAACAAATCTCCATTTTGTAGTAAGTTTGAAACTCACGGTTTTATTTTTAAAGCCGTTACCGAGATTTAGGAAACTAAATCCCTGTAGGATCATCTTATGTTTTGCGGCTAGCCGCAGTAATGGGAGAACGTCGATGTCAACAAAAGACACCAATCAGTATTACATTACCAGACAAGATTCCACAGAATCTAATGCCCGTAGTTATCCACGCAAATTTCCTTTTGCATTGGCAAAAGCAAGTGGTTCTTGGGTTGAGGACATTGAAGGAAACAAATATCTGGATTTTTTGTGCGGAGCAGGAACTCTTGCACTTGGTCACAATGACACTGAAGTTAATCAGGCCATGGTTGAAATGCTTACAAATGGGTCACCTCTTCACACCCTTGATTTAACAACACCGGTAAAAGATGAATTTGTTCATACGGTGATTTCAAAACTGCCAGAGGAGCTTAAGAAAAACGTAAAAATTCAGTTTTGTTCTCCAAGTGGAACAGATGCTACAGAAGCAGCGCTAAAACTTTGCAAGACGGCAACAGGTCGCTCAAGCATAATTGCTTTTAGCGGAGCATATCACGGAATGAGCAGCGGTTCGCTTTCTTGCACAGGAAATCTTGGCGCAAAAACAAAAGTAAGCGCTCTAATGCCGGAAGTTCACTTTTTTCCGTATCCTAACTCATACAGATGTCCATTCGGTCTTGGCGGTGAAGAAGGAATAAAAGCCTGCTGCAACTTTTTTGAAAGAACATTAAAAGATCCTGAAAGCGGAATTACAAAGCCTGCTGCAGTAATAATAGAACCAATACAGGGCGAAGGCGGCGTAATTCCAGCGCCTATAGAATTTCTTAAAACAATCAGGCGAGTAACACAAGAACTCGACATACCTATGATTTGCGACGAAATTCAATGCGGAATGGGCAGGAGCGGAAAACTTTTTGCTTTTGAATATGCTGATATTGTTCCAGATGTTATTCTTTTGAGCAAGGCAATCGGTGGAAGTCAGCCTCTTTCAATTGTTGTGTACAACAGCAAATTAGATAAATGGACTCAAGGAGCCCACGCAGGAACTTTCAGAGGAAACCAGTTGGCAATGAAAGCCGGAACAATAGTTTTAAACAGAGTTTCCGAACCTTCTTTTTTGAGCGAAGTTCAAAGAAAAGGAAAAATTGCCTTAGAAAGACTCGAAAAACTAAAATCAAAAGCAGAAATTATTGGCGACGTCCGTGGAAAAGGTCTTATGATTGGGATTGAAATTGTAAATCCAAAAGGTCAGAAAGACTGCTTAGGAAGTTTTCCTTGCGATGGCGAAATAAGTGCAAAAGTTCAGCAAGAATGTTTTAAAAACGGTCTTGTAATGGAAAAGGGCGGCAGAAACGGCAGTGTAATGCGTTGCCTTTGCGCGCTAAATATTTCTGACGAAGATTTGAACAAAGGTTTAGACATATTTGAAAAAGCTGTCCTTAAACTTAATTCTGAATACGCAAAATAAAACGCAAAGATGAAAAACATTTTTTTAACTGACTCAATTGACTCAAAAAACGAATACCTTGAAATTATTTCGCAAACGGCAAAAGCTATAACAGATTCTATTTGCGATAAAAAAGCGTATTCGGGACCAACTCCGCAAGAATTGAAACAAGTTATTGAGCAAAGCACAATTCTTCCGGAAAAAGGTCTGGGCTGGAAAAATGTTTTTAATCTTACAAAAGAAAAAATTCTTCCAAACTTGCTAAGAACATCAAGCACAGACTATATGCCCCACTTGCACAGTCCCGCAGTAATAGAAAGCCTTGCTTCAGAGCTTATCATTTCTGCATTTAATCAGTCTATGGACAGCTGGGATCAGTCTCCTGTGGCAACAGAAATTGAAGTCGAAGTAATTCGACACCTGTGCAATCTTTACGGCTATGACAAAAAAAGCGATGGTGTTTTTACAAGCGGAGGAAGCCAGTCAAATCAAACAGCAATTATTCTTGCGCGAGATTGTTTTATAAACAGCAAGTTAAATTATGATGTAAAAAAATACGGACTTCCGCCAAACTTTGCAAAGTTAAAAATGTACACAAGCGAAATAAGCCATTTTTCTATGGAAAAATCTGCCCACATTTTAGGCTTGGGGTACGAATCTGTTGTAAAAGTTCCTGTTGATTCTAAAAAGAAAATGGACGCATGCAAGCTAGAGCAGCTAATTGAACAGGACATAAAAAAAGGAAATCTTCCTTTTTTGGTAGTTGCAACAATTGGTACAACTGATTTTGGTTCAATAGATCCGCTTAAACCGATAAGTGAAATTTGCAAAAAGCATAATATTTGGCTTCACGCAGATGCGGCGTATGGAAGCGGCGTTGTTTTGAGCGAAAAATACAAAAATCGTGTAAATGGTCTTAATTTATGCGATTCTATAACTGTAGATTTTCATAAAATGTTCTTGTTGCCAATAAGCTGCAGCGCAATGCTTTTAAAGAATGCAGAAAATTTTGATATTCTTACAATTCATGCGGACTACTTGAATCGCCAGGAAGATGAAGAAGACGGATATACAAACCTTGTAGACAAATCGCTCCAGACGACCAGAAGGTTTGACGCTTTAAAAGTATGGATGTCTTTTCAAATACGCGGAAAAGACGGGTGGTCCGCCTTAATTACAAAAAATATGGAAAATGCAAACTACTTATACAAAATAATTTCAGCAAATCCAGATTTTGAAACTGTAAACGAGCCTGAAATTTCAAGTGTGGTTTTTAGGCACAAAGCAGGAGACGAGACAAACAGAAAAATCAGGCGGACACTTTTGCACAAGCATGGAATTGTAATCGGGCAAACGGTTTCAAATTCTCATGTGTGCTTAAAATTCACGCTCCTAAATCCTCTTATGACAGAACAAAAACTAGAAGAGCTTGTAAACACAATTCAGGACTGCGCAAAAGGCTGTGCAGAACCTTAAAATTTTTGCATATTTTTTTAGCAATCAATAAATTTGACTTGAAAAAACTACAGTGCTATACTTCCGCTATGACAAGTTCAGAAAAATGGCTAAATAGCGTTTATAGTGATGGTTCTTCTTTTTTTCTATCTAATCCATATCCTAAAAAAGGCGAATCTACAGATATTTTTTTGCAAGTCCAGGAAAATTCTCCTGTAACAGAAACATATTTGATGGGAAAAATCAACGGAGTTTCTCATCCTCAAAAAATGGAGCCATGTCTTTCCAAAAATGGACTAAAAAGATTTAAAAAGCAAGTTACTATTTATGAAGACCAGTTTTCATATTATTTTTTTATTGTCACCCCAAAGCAAATATATTACTATACCCAAGAAGGAATTACGAACTACATTCCAGACGAAGCAAGATGCTTTAGGATTATTACGGATTTTCAATGCGCGCAATGGGTAAAAAATGCCGTTTTTTATCAAATTTTTCCAGAAAGATTTTTTAATGGAAATCCCCAAAACGATGTAAAAGATGGCGAATACACTTTTGACGGTTTTCCTTCCCAAAAGATTAAAGATTGGAACAAAAAGCCGGAATCATATAGCAAAGCTCACTGTTTAGACTTTTACGGCGGAGACCTTGAAGGCATAAAGCAAAAAATTCCTTACCTAAAGAAACTTGGAATAACTGCGCTTTATTTAAATCCAATTTTTTATGCGGCGACGGTTCACAAATACGACTGCTTGGATTACTTTCAAGTAGATCCGCACTTTGGTGGGGATAAAGCTTTAGAAGAACTTACAGAAGCCCTTCATAAAAATGGAATAAAAATAATTTTAGACGTTTCAATAAATCATACAGGTACTGCAAATAGATGGTTTAATAAAGAAGGCGTTTTCTTTCCAAAAACAGAAGGCGCTTACAACAATCCAAATTCAGAAGAACGCGAATACTACTTTTTTAACAAGGATAACACTTACAAAGCCTGGTTTGATGTACCGACCTTGCCGACATTAAACTATACATCTGAAAAGCTTTGCCAAAAAATCTACAAAGCTCCAGATTCTCTCATAAAAAAATGGCTAAAACCTCCTTATAATATTGACGGCTGGAGATTCGACGTAGGCGACACAGTTGCAAGAAACAATTACATTCAGCTGCATCACAAATTGTGGCCGGAAATCAGAAAAAGCATCAAGGAAGAAAATCCAGACGCATACATAATTGCAGAAGACTGGACAGATTGCTCAGAGTTTTTAAATGGAAACGAATGGGATTCTAGCATGAATTACTACTCTTCTTGCCGACCAATCCGATGTTTTTACGGGCAACAAGATGTAAACGTCGGAAGAATTGATGAACTAAAAAACAAAATCCATAAAATGACGGCAAAAGAACTGTCCGCCCAAATAACAGGATTTTTAAGCCGGCTGCCTTACGCAATAACTCAGCTTCAGTTCAATCTTTTAGATAGCCATGATGTTGCAAGATTTCACAACGACCCTGCCGTAACAAAACAAGACGTACAAGGAGCCGCAATAATCTTGTTCACGCTGCCAGGCTGCGCAAATGTTTACTATGGCGATGAAGCAGAAATTGACGGAACCATTACAGAAGTTGAAGGCTGCCGCTACCCTATGCCATGGAGCAAAAACATTGAACAAACCGATTCTTTTAAGCTGTACTCTAAACTTGCAAGCATAAAAACAGGCAATGAAGCTTTTAAGGAAGGCGGATTTAAAATCCTTTGGAACGAAGGATATGTGATTGCCTTTGCAAGATTTACGCCATCTCAAGTTTTTATAACGGTCTGCTCAAACGACACAAAAAATCAAACAATAAAAATTCCGCTTGAAATTTTTGGCTCTTGTTTTAAGCAAATAAAACCGCCGAAAATTGATGCGCTAGGGCAAAAAATCAACTGCAAAGTAAAGAAAGGAACTTTACTTATAAAAGTACCTTCAAAAGGTTCTTTTCTTATCAGTCTAGATTAATTATATCAAGTTTTGAAGATTGGTACTCAGGCATAAACTTTTTTTCTTGACCATTTTCAAACTTGACTAAAATTACAAGCTCTCCTCCTTCAAGGCTTGATTTTACTATTTGCCCATATCCATAGTCATCATTGTAAATGTTTACGCCCTTTTTCCACTTTGCAAGCAATTCGGCTTTTTCGCTAAAGCAACAGCTGTTTTCATCGCTATTAGAAATTTTACTGTTTTTTCTGAACGAAAATGGAACATTTCCTACAGGCTCAAAAGTATCTCCCGCTTCAAAAAGAAAACGGCTAGGAGCAGAAGGCTGTGTTCTGCCGTAAAGACGCCGCATTGAACAGCTGGTTATGTACAGTTCATCCTTTGCCCGGGTTATTCCAACATAAAACAGACGTCTTTCTTCTTCAAGCTCTTCTGCAAATTTATCTGGTCTAGGGAATATTCCTTCTTCAAGACCCGTTATAATAACCCTTGAAAATTCCAATCCTTTTGTATTGTGCAACGTTATAAGTGTAACTGCATCTTTTGCAGATTCATCATCGCTTATTAAACTCCTGTCAAGTTCAATCGAGTCAAGAAAATCAAGCAATCCTTGTTTTGACAAGCTATAAGGAACAGCGGCATTTATAAGTTCTTGAAGGTTATTTACACGGTTCGTACCATCAGAATCATCCTGAGTTTTGTAATAATCAACAAGCCCTGAATCTTCAAGAAATTTTTGCAGAAAAACAGAGAGACTTTCTACAGCTTCAGTTTTTTCTTCTTCAACAGGACAAACAGATATAGATTCAAAGTCTTTTAAAACTGAAAAGTCTTTTAAATCAAGCTCTTTTATATCTTCAACTTTTTCAAAGTCAAAAATAATTCTATAAGCAGAATTTGCTTTTGGCAGAACAATGTCTAAAACTTCCCCTTTCAGGCTAAATTCTCCGCTGCCAGAAACTTTTGGAACTCTAACATAGCCAAGAAGAGTTAATTTTTCTGCGGTTTTCATGGTATCAAGGCTATTTCCTTTTTCTATTTTTATTACAGATTCCTTGCTTTCAACTTTTTTTGAATTTTCTGATTCGCGGCTTTCTAAAAATGCCTTCATATCTTTAAAAAGATTAATAAAATCCTTTAATCCTGCCGCTGCCTTTTTTGGCAAAGACGAAATAAGATTTTCCGCAGTTAAAAACAGACTTTCGCTTTCTAGCAAAGAACCTTTTGATTCTACAAAAGTTTCTATAATATTTTTTCGTGTTGCAGGTCCAATTCCACGAACGGGTTTATTCACAATTCTTTCAAAAGCAAGCTCGTTTCTGCCATTAGAAAAAAGCAGAAGATATGCCAAAGCGTCTTTTATTTCTTCGCGCTCATAAAACTTTAATGAGCCAACAATTTTATATGGAATTTTGCGATGCAAAAATTCTTTTTCAAAACCAAGCGACTGAGCATTTGTTCTGTAAAGCACAGCAAAATCACTGTAGTTTCCGCCTGATTCAACTGCTTTTTTTATAAGACTTGCACAAAATTCAGATTCTTTATCCTGATTTTCCAAAAAGACTAAAACCGGCTTTGAGCCATTTTCTTTTACAGAAACAAGAGTTTTTCCAAGCCGCTGAGAATTGTGACTTACAACGGCGTCTGCAGCGGCAAGAATGTTTCCCGTAGAACGATAATTTCTTTCAAGGCGAATTATTTTTGTCCCTTTAAAACGCTCTGAAAAATCTAGTATATTCTTTACTTCCGCCCCGCGAAATTTGTATATAGACTGGTCATCATCGCCAACCACACAGACGTAAGTTCCAGAATTTTCTTCAACTCCACTTAAAGCCTGCAAAAGCCTGAATTGGGCGATATTTGAATCCTGATACTCATCAACCATGATGACTTTAAACCTAGATTGCATATTAAGACGCAATTCCGGCTCAGATTCTAGAATTTTTACAGGTAGCATTATAAGATCACCAAAATCACAGTTTCCAGAAGCACGGAGCCTGTTTTGATAACCGCTATAAATCTCTTTTAACTTTCCGTCTTCATCAAATTGGGCTAAATCGTCGTTCGGACCAAGACAATAATCTTTGCAAAGAGCTATTTTTTTAGCATATTCGCCAGCAACCTTTTTTGTTAAGGAAGGAAAAGCAGCCCGCACTAAGGAAGAAACATCATCGTCATCGCAAACTGTAAAAGCGGAATCAAGACCGGCTTTCTGCGCATAACGACGCAAAAACCACGCTCCAAAAGAATGAAAGGTTTTTATCATCGATTTAGAACTTTCCTCTTCCAGCGCAATCGCTCTTTCTTTCATTTCATTTGCAGCTTTCTTTGTAAAAGTAACCGCAAGAATCGAATATGGAAGCACTTTTTCATGCTGAATAAGGTATGCAATTTTTGTTGTAATTACACGAGTTTTCCCAGAACCTGCCCCTGCTAAAATCAAAAGAGGCGAACCCGAATGAATTACAGCTTCTGTTTGCTCAGGATTCAGAGACTTAAGGTATTCATAAGCCATAAAAATTACTGAACCTCCGGAGCAAAAACCAGCTTGCTATTATTTATAAAACCGTTGCTAAAATTAGAATCGCTTACTAGAATTCCATCTAAATCAACTGCGCTAGAAGAACAAATTTTTACGCGGACAAAACGCCCTAGCTTTACCAAATCGTTTTCGGTTTTGCTATCTTTTTGGTAGCGGACAACAACGCTTCCGTCCACATCAGGAGCTTGAAACCACGCTCTTCCAATTGCGAGTCCCTCTTCGCCTTCTACAATTTCTTCAATCAATACATCAAATTCCTTTCCGATGTATTTTTTTAAGTGCTGTTCGGTTATTTTTTCTTGTTCACTCGTAAGTTTTTCTGCCCTAGCTTTAGAAACCTTTGCAGAAACCCGATTTTTCATTGAATACGCAGGCGTATCTTCTTCTCGGCTATAAGGAAAGCACCCTGACCAGTCGCTTTGAAGTTTTTTTAAAAAGTCAAAAGTATTTTCAGCATTCTGTTCCGTTTCGCCCGGAAACCCTGTAAGAAAAGTAGTTCTTAAAACCGCATTAGGCAAAGCGCACCTTATATCGCTAGCAAGCTTTAAATACTCTTCTGCGCTGCCCTTTCGATTCATTTTGCGGATTATCTCTTCATCTCCACTTTGAAAAGGAATATCAAAATAAGGCACAATGCGAGCATCTTTTTGCATAATTGGCAAAATATCGCGATTAAAATGATCTGGATGAATGTAAAGCAATCTAACAATAAAATTCTTCTTTATTTCTAAGATTTTTTCTAGCAAAAGCGCAAGCGCAGACTTGTTTTCAGTACCGCAATTTTTTCCGTCAATCCACAAAGGAAGTTCCGCCCTTCCATTTCCAAAAACATTGTCGTTTTCGCCAGTTCCATAGGCAGCTAAATCTTGCCCTATAAGGTTGAATTCAACAATCCCCTGCTCCAAAAGACTTTCTATCTCGCTGATTATAGATTTTGCAGGACGGCTTCTAAGCTCACCGCGAATTACAGGAATTGCACAAAAAGAACAATGATTTGAACAGCCTTCTGTTATTTTTACAAAAGCGCTTCCGCGGTAGCTCAACATTACACGCCTTTCGCCAGTGCAAATGCCTTCTTGCTTATAAACATTAACAGGACGATTTCCTTTAAGCACAGCTTGCACAGTTTCATTTATTTTTTCAAGCTTTCCGTTTCCAAATATTCCGTCAGCTTCTGGCAAAGCATCTTTAAAAGTCTGCGCATAGCGTTCTGCAAGGCAACCTGCAAGAACAATTTTTGCATTTGGATAGGATTTTTTTGCAGCGCAAAGAGCATCGATAGATTCTTTTTTTGCGCTTTCGATAAATCCACAAGAATTTATGATTATAACATCAGCTTGTTCTGGAGCAAAAGTTTGCTCATAGCCAGCGTCCAGTAAATAACCTATTAAAAGTTCGCCATCAACCTGATTTTTTGCACAACCGTGCTGATCAATAAAAAATTTAGTCAAGTTCAATAACCACCAATTTGTAACGACCGTCAGTATCTCTTATCCATTTTATATCTTCTACAAGAACCTGGCCTGGTTTTCCAATTTCAAGATCATAGCTCTTTGTATCTGCAATAATGCTGAACTTCACGGTATTACAATTAGACATCCAAAGGCGAATACCATTGTTTGCCGTTTGAGTGAATACTTCGCCACTTGTAAAGTAACCTTCAACAGATTCATGTCTATCTACTTTATATCTAAAATCGCAACTACCGCGGAAAGAACCATTAATTGTAAACGGATAAGCCCGGTTATCTTCTATGATTACTAGTTTTTTATGCCTTGAATCTAATTCTGCGGCATTTGGAATATCTTCCGCGCTTACAGAAGCGATATAATTTTCGCCGCTGCGTTTTAAAATTCTAACTTCAGCACCTCTTGAAGAATCAGAAGCAGAAATGTCAGAAACGTAGACGATTATATCAGTCCTTGCATCCCCATCAACATCAAGCTCAGATTCCTCTGAAAGATCTGTGTACAATGTTCCCACAGGAGTTTGAAGTCCAAATGAAGAAAGCGTGTCGCTAACAGTTAAAATTATGTCGCCTTCAGAAGTATGATAAACCAACTGGTCGCCAACATAAAATCGCTGCGAAAGGGCTTTATTTGTAATTTCGTACTTTTTTACAACAGATTTTTTATCAAGAACAACTTCTTCACTATTTGAAGCCTTTTTCTTGAACGCAAAAATGCCTATTACAACACAGACTGCAATAAGAAACAGCGAGATTCCTGTAAAAATCAATGGCCAAAAATACTTAGGTTTTTCACGAACCGTAAGACCTTCCGGAACAGGAGCTTCTTGAAGTTTTTTAGACCTATAAGAAGAAAGAACTTTATCAGGATTTACCCCAAGATACTCCGCATAATTTCGCATAAATCCAAGCATATATGCTTCACCTGGAAAAGCATCTGTATCTTCTTCTTCCAGCCCCTTTAAAAAAGGAACAGAAATTGTTGTTTCTCTCGATATTGTTTCATAGTCAAGTTGCTTACTTTCTCTAGCGCGCTTTAGAATTTCTCCATAGTTTTCCATTAAAGTTTACTCCGAAAATAGAAAATTATTGTAATCGTTAGCATCGCTAGGAGGATCGTAGATAAAGCGTTGATCTGTAATATCCTGATTTAACTTGTAATCTGTAAAATTGAAGGTTATGGATTCGCCTTTCTTCTGAAAAGCTTGAATACGGCGGATAAGCCTTGTCTGAGGATTTATTGCAATTTTTATGGAAGTAAATGCCTCCGCAGCACGGTTACGCGGATACAGCACTAATTTAATAACTTTTTCAGAAGAATCTTTATCAAGAGCTACAGGACTTTGACCAACTTCGTAGCCAACAGAATAGTAACGGCTCATTAATGAAAGCCCCTGCGCTGTTGCCATATTTGCACCAGATTTTTCAGATTGAACAGCCTGCTGAAGAACTGCAGAATACTCTGGAAGATAAATTGTAAGCATATCCCCATTGTAAACAATAACTTGGTTTTCTGGAGAAGAAAAATCAATGCGCATTAAGTCCGGTTTTTTGTATGAAACCTTCGCAGACATTTCTTGTTTTTCTGCATTTATTTCTATATCAGCTTCGTAGTCTTTTATTGTAGCATAGAAGTCCGAAATTGACTTAAAATATTCACTTGCCGTAGTAATTGTCTGGGAAAAAGCCGCGCCACAAAAATAAAAAATGGCTAGTCCAGTCAAAAAAATCTTCTTTATTTTTGTCATAGAGTTATTCTATTAAAGAAGATTAATACGGTCAAGTGAAAATCTTAATTTTCTGTATTTGCAGAAGATTTGTCTGCAAGTTCACGGCAATGCTCTGCTCCATTTACAATTTCGTAAAATTCTTTGCCGTCTAGGGTTTCAACTTCCAAAAGACGTTTAGCAACATAATCCAACAAATCTTTGTGGCCCGAAAGCAAAGCTACTACATGATTGTAACGCTCGTCCATTATCCTAGCAATTTCTTCGTCTATGTACTTTTGAGTTTCTTCGCTAAATTCTCTTATAAGCTCAGGTTCACCGCCTGCGTAACCGCGGACGCCTTTACCCAGAGTCATATTCTTAAAGCGCTCGCTCATTCCGTAGTCTGTTATCATGCTTTTAAGAATATCTGTAGCCCGGCTTATATCGTTTGAAGCTCCTGTTGAAATTTCTCCGAAGCACACTTGCTCTGCCGCACGGCCTCCAAGCATTACATCAACTTCGCTAAGCAAGTCCTGCTTTGTCTGAAGATTTTTTTCTTCCTGCTCGCGGTACTGCGTAAAGCCGCCCACACCATGAGAGCGAGGAACAACTGTAATCTTATTAACTGGCGGATAATCTGGTGTAAACGCTCCAACAAGAGCATGTCCTGTTTCGTGGAACGCAACGATTTTCCGCTCTTTTTCATTTTCAGTTCTTGACTTCTTCTTAAGACCTATGCTTACCTTGTCGATTGCGTCATTAAAATCAGCCATTGTAACTTTTTTGCGTCCGTTTCTTACAGCAAGAAGAGCAGCCTCGTTTACAACGTTCGCAAGGTCTGCGCCAGCAAAACCTGTCGTTCCATGCGCAATTGAATCGAAATCTACATCATCATCTAGTTTTACAGATTTTGCATGAATTCTTAAAATTGCCTCGCGGCCTTTTACATCAGGCCGTTCAACTGGAACTTGGCGGTCAAATCGCCCTGGTCTTAAAAGCGCAGGGTCAAGAATATCTGCCCGGTTTGTTGCGGCAAGGATTATAAGCCCCTTGTCATTTTCAAAACCGTCCATTTCAACCAAAAGCTGATTTAAGGTCTGCTCGCGCTCATCGTTTCCGCCGCCAAAGCCATTTACACGGCTTTTTCCTAAAGCATCAATTTCATCTATAAAAACTATGCAAGGCGCTTTTTCGCGGGCCTGCTTAAATAAATCTCTGACGCGGCTTGCGCCAACGCCGACAAACATTTCTACAAAGTCGGAACCAGAAATACTAAAGAAAGGGACTCCTGCTTCCCCAGCAACAGCGCGGGCAAGAAGTGTTTTACCAGTTCCTGGAGGACCTACAAGAAGGACTCCTTTTGGAATTTTTCCGCCAATATCTGTATATTTTTTTGGTTCTTTTAAAAAATCTACAACTTCGACCAGCTCTTCTTTAGCCTCATCCACGCCAGCAACATCTGAAAAACGAGTTTTTACCTTTCCTTCTTCCACCGTTTTTGCACGGGAACTGCCAACATTAAAAATGCTTCCCATTCCGCCAGAACCACCTCCCATTTTGCGGAAGATAAGCGAATAGACTAGCATTATTATTGCAAGAGGAACTATCATGTTCAGTATTAGCGAAAGAATATAATTGTTCTGCTTTTCAATAAATTTATACTGAACACCTTTTTTATCAAGGAGTTCTATAAAACTATTCATAGGATAGCCTGTAGTCTTGTACATAGCCCGAGTTTTTTCTGAAACCTTAAAAAGAGTAAGCCCCTTTTGCTTTTCAGAAGCGTCTGTAATTATTTCTGGACCGTACCCTAGATAATAGGAATCAGCAATTTCTACGTATACTATTGTTCCGTCTTCAACTTTTTGCTTGAAATCAGAAAAATCAATCAAACTTCCATTTTTTCCAACAAAGAGCAGATTTGCAAGCGCCACAGCTGCAAAAACTATTAAAAGAACTGCTAAAAAGGGAAAACTTTTTTTTGGTTTTTTGTTTCGTTTGTTTTTATTATTATTTTCCGGAACTTCAAACTTAAAGAAGTTGTAAGGATCAAAATCATCTTTTTCTTCAGGCTTTTTATTTTCTTTATCGCTCATCAAAATAACCTCAACTTTAATATAAGCGTAAATCAATAAAAAGTCGATAACAAACGTTTTTTTACTAATTTTTTTTTTTAATTTTCCGATATTCAAATGGAATAATTTTTTTGACAAGAGGTGAAACATGGGCTACAACCAGGCATATTCTGCCTACCAAAAAACAAATATAACTACTGCCAGCCAAGGAAAACTTGTAGTTCTTTTATATGAAGCTTGCATTAAAAATTTAAGAGCTGCTCTTGCGCTCTTAGATTCTGAAGATAAAATTCGCCCGGGCGATATAGAAAATTATTCAAAATTTATTCAAAAAGCGCAATCTATAATTACAGAACTAGAAGTTTCTTTAGACATGAACAACGGCGGAGAAATCGCTAAAAATTTAATGTCGTTGTATTTGTTTTTCAATAGTGAATTAACAGATGTAACATTTAGACATTCTTCAAAAAAAATAAAATCAATAATTGATATGATGAACGAATTGCTTTCCGCTTGGAGAACTGCAGCAAACAGCACCGCGAACGCGCCGGCATCTACTTCCATGCAGCAAAGTTCCATATCGATTGAAGGGTAATGCAAGTTTGCAACAAAACTTTTACAGGAGTCTGCTTTATGGAAGAAATTTCGCAAGAAGAACTTAATGAACGAGTTGCCATTTTAAGAAGATTTAGAACGCTTCTAGAACAACAAAGAGCAAAGTTTCAAGAATATTTAAACGTTCTTGAAAAACAGCAGAATTCTATTTGCGCAGAAAACACCGACGCCATTGTTAGCCATGCAGAATTAGAGCAGCAAGTTGTTTCCAGCATAGGAAGCTTGCAGAAAGTAATAGTTCCAATGTCTAAACTTTATGCGGAAAAATCAAAGGGAAACGATGCAAAAGGTGATGAAAAAGTTGAAAATATTCAAAAGGAATTGTCACAGCTTCAAGTAAAGATTCTTGCTCAAAATGAAAAAAACAGGCAGTTACTGAAAAATCAACTTAGCCAGATTAAGAGCCAGATTGCCAGCTTTAGAAATCCTTATAAAAATCTAAAGAGCGTATATTCTTCAAAAGTTGCGAACGCTTCCATGATAGAAATAAATGTCTAACATGGAAGAAGATTTTGAAATTGCAATTATCGCCGCGTACTCAATAGATTCTCAAGGCAGAATGGTTATCGGGTCGCGCGGAAAACTTCCCTGGAACATCCGGCAAGAATTAGAACACTTTAAAAATCAGACAACGGGAAATGCCTGCCTATTTGGAAGAAAAACTTTTGAATCCATAGGCAAGGCTCTTCCAAACAGGCTAAACATTGTTCTTTCCTCAAGCTTAAAAATAAAAACTAAAGATGTGATTGCGGTTCGTTCGATTGAAGAAGCAATTTCGCATGCAAAAAAATCTGGATTTAAAAAACTTTTTATCTGCGGAGGGGAAAGCATTTATAAAAGCGCGCTTGAAAAGAATATATGCAGACGCCTAATTCTTTCTGAAATAAAAAGCAAAGACACAGTTTATAGCGGAGACTGTTTTTTTCCTAAAATCTCAAGCAGATGGAAACTAATTTCTGAAGAACAGTTCGATGATTTTTGCGTAAAAATTTTTGAATGAACGATTTTTTACCTACGCTTCCCCGCGCAAACCACCACAGACGCAGGTCATTTTTTAGGAGGCACAGTTCTTCTATCGGTCAGCAAAAAGGCATATCAAGATGAATTACAGCATTGTAACTTTTGTTGAACTCTTTTACTTTTTTTGAAAGCTCTTTTTGCAGTTCCAAGGGAGTTAATTTGCAGCCGAAAGGCTTTACCGCATCAAAAATTACATTTGTATGAGTTTTTCCAGGAACCATCCGAACGTCGTGAACGGTAAGCTCTGGATTGATTTCTTTTGAAACTTTTGCAAGATATTCTTTTAGCTCTGCAATTTTTTCGTTATTTAAATCCACAGGATCCATGTGAATTGTAGCATCGCATTTAAACTTTTTAGAAAGCTCTACTTCAATGCAGTCAATTTCATCGTGGATTGAAAAAATATCAAGATTTCCAGGAACTTCCACGTGAAGGCTGACCATAGTTCTGCCAGGTCCGTAATCGTGAACTACCAGGTCGTGAATTCCGCGCACCATTGAATGTGCCATAACGGTTTTTTCAATTTCAGCAACAAATTCAGGATTTGCTTTTTTGCCTAGCAATGGATCAACTGTTTCTTTTACAGAGTCAATTCCGCCTTTTATTATAAACAAAGCCACAAGGATTCCTGCAATTCCGTCCAAAGGAAGTTTTAACTGGGGAAACAGTTTTGTCGCTATAATAACTAAAAGAACGGCTGAAGTTGAAACACAGTCATTCAAACTGTCTTTTGAAGTAGCATCCATTGCGGCTGATTCAATTTTTTTTGCAATTCTTCTATTATATAGAAACATATAAAACTTAATCAAAATAGAAACGCACAGAGCTATGATTGTAAACGCAGAAGAATCTAAGTCTACAGGATTAAAAATTGCGCTTATGCTAGATTTCAAAAGTTCAAGCCCCACAAACAAAATAAGAAATGAAACTATAAGCCCCGAAATATATTCCATTCTTCCGTGCCCAAAAGGATGTTCGTCATCAGGATTTTTTACGCTTAATCTAAATCCAACTATTGTAACAATGCTCGCCGCCGCATCCGAAAGATTGTTAAAAGCATCGGCGATAACGGAAACAGATTTTGAAAGCAAGCCAGCAAAAAGTTTTGAAGCGAAAAGCAAAAAGTTAAAAACAATTCCAACTATTCCGCTTAAAACTCCATAAGATTCCCTGACCTTAGGATTTTTTACATCGTCCCGGTTCTTAATAAATATTGCAGCAAGCAAACTAAACATAAATAAACCTTACAATCCTTTTTCTATAGAATAAATTTTTGCCTCTAAAACATCTTCAATTTCATTTGGAATAAAAGCAAGGAAATCGTAACCTGTTTTTTCTTCTATAAAATCAACGCAAGTAAGGTATTGCTCCCAGCCTCCATTTTTCCCAATTCCTTGAGAGTTCGGCATCCAAAGCGAAATAACAGTTGTATCTGCTGTAACGCGGCTCAAATCGTTTTCACCTTCGTCCATAACAACAACAATTTTCCAGCAGTATTCAGGAACTGTTATTTCGTGTCCAGTTCCTTTACCCACAAGGACGATTGAATCGAACTTGCCCATTGCGCTTTGGCCGCCTTTTCCATAAGGACCTGCAACGACATAAAGCTCTTTGCCTTTTTCTACAACGAGGCTTCTCTCATAAGCTTCAAAGTCTTTCCAGACGACACGGTTGCAGTCAGGAGCCTGAGGAATCATGTTTGTCATATAAAAAGTAGCGCTATTGTCAGTCTGAGAAGAAGTTCTGTCTGCAGAAGGACAGACATGTCCGCGGTCAAAACCGTATTTTGTGTATTGATAGTCAGCTTTTACAACCGCATAAAATTCAGAAGGGAGCTCTTCGTCCGGGCGAAAATCGTTCGAGCGGTCTGCATCGCCTATATCCGAAAGTCCTAAATGCCACATTACCCAGTTTGGATTGCAAGTCAAACTGTTATACGAAAGCGCATACTGTTTTTTTTCCATAAGATAGTTATCCACATAAGAAACATCTGCAACAGCTCCTGATGGATTTCCAAAATAAAGATGACTGTTTTCTGGATAGTTTCCTTTTACATCAGGGGCGGAAGCTTTTGCATTTGCAGCAACATTTTTTGTCTGCGCAGGCTTTTTTTCTGTAGATTTATTTGCATTCTTTTCAGCAGAAGCAACTGCTTCAGTTTCAGATTCTTCTTCCGTGTTAAAAACTGAATCGATTGTGTTTGAAACAAAGGCAACTGTTTTTTCTTTTAGAATAGAAAAATCTGCCGGCCGGGCAAAATACAAATATGCTGCATAACCTGCAAAAACCAAAAGCGCTGCAAGCACAGAAATCCAAGTTATGGAAGACTTTTTCTTTTTTGAATTATTTTTTGATTTCGCTTTAGTTTTCGAACTATTCTTTTTATTTACAGCCATAAAACACTCCATTAATCAAGGTTTTCAACGCAAAGTTTATCTAGCCCAAATGCCGGTTTTTTGAAAATTGTGAAAAACTCGAAGGTTGGACTAACTTATTATAGCAAAAAGAATATGATTAGGCGAATACAACAATAAAAAAAATAAAAAAAAGAGAACGTTTCTATTGACAGAAGCACAAAAGGGTTGTATATTACTATCCATAGAAACAAAACAAGCGCAGGACTGCTGCGTTGCAAACTTTAATTAATGTCTTTCACAGGAGGAACATTTATGGACACAAAGAAAATCCCTTACAAAATCTACTTGAACGAAGATGAGATGCCGCAGCAGTGGTACAATATGCGCGCCGACATGAAGAACAAGCCGGCTCCGCTTTTGAATCCGGGAACGCTCAAGCCATGCACGGCGGAAGAACTGGAACACGTTTTCTGCAAGGAGCTTGTAAAGCAGGAATTGAACGAAACCGATCGCTACATTCCGATTCCGCAGGAAATTCTGGACTTCTACAAGATGTACCGCCCTTCGCCTTTAACAAGAGCTTACTGCCTAGAAAAGAAGCTTGGAACGCCTGCAAAAATCTACTACAAGTTTGAGGGAAACAACACTTCCGGAAGCCACAAGCTCAACTCGGCGATCGCCCAGGCATTCTACGCAAAGGAGCAGGGACTCAAGGGCGTTACGACGGAAACAGGAGCCGGCCAGTGGGGAACGGCAATGTCCATGGCGTGCGCATATCTTGGCTTGGACTGCCGCGTCTATCAGGTGCGCTGCTCCTACGAACAGAAGCCCCAGCGCCGCGAGGTAATCAGGACTTACGGAGGCCATGCGATTCCTTCCCCGAGCATGGAAACTGAAATCGGAAAGAAGCTGAACGCTGAATACCCGGGCTGCACAGGCTCCTTGGGCTGCGCGATTTCTGAAGCGGTGGAATACGCCACAAAACACGACGGCTACAGATACGTTCTGGGGTCTGTCTTAAGCCAGGTTCTGCTCCACCAGTCGATAATCGGAATGGAAGCGAAGGCTGCAATGGACAAGTTCGGAATCAAGCCGGACGTAATCATCGGATGCGCGGGCGGCGGCTCAAACTTAGGCGGACTCATAAGCCCTTTCATGGGAGAAAAGCTTCGCGGCGAAAAGGACTACCAGTTCATCGCGGTTGAGCCTGCATCCTGCCCAAGCCTTACGCGCGGAGTGTTCGCCTACGACTTCTGCGACACAGGCGAGGTCTGCCCTATGCAGAAGATGTACACGCTCGGCTCGCAGTTCATGCCAAGCGCAAACCACGCGGGAGGGCTCCGCTACCACGGAATGAGCGCAATCGTAAGCCAGCTCTACCACGACGGCTACATCGAGGCAAGAAGCGTTGAGCAGACAGAAGTTTTCAAGGCGGCCGAGCTTTTCTGCCGTTCGGAAGGAACTTTGCCAGCCCCTGAATCAAGCCACGCAATCAAGGTCGCAATCGACGAGGCCCTCAAATGCAAGGAAACCGGCGAGGAAAAGACAATCCTTTTCGGACTTACTGGAACCGGCTACTTCGACATGAAAGCCTACGAAGCGTTCAACAACGGAACGATGAGCGACTACATCCCGACCGACGAGGAAATCAAAAAGTCAACTGACTTGATTCCGCGCTTCCCGGGAAACGACAACTTTTAATAATCTAAAAGTGATTCATTAAAATCCAAAGGGTTTCCAGTCCAAAGCTGGGACCCCTTTTTTATTACAGTAATTTCATCGCATAAAGTTTTTGCTTCTTCTATATCGTGAGTAACAAAGACTGCGCAAAAACCTTTTTCAGCCTGCATTTTTTTTATGTCAAATGAAAGTTTTTTTTTCATAGGCAAGTCTAAAGAAGAAAAGGGCTCGTCAAAAAGCACTACTTTTGGACTCGTTATAAGAGTTCGGGCAAGACTTACGCGCTGAGCTTGTCCTCCGCTTAAAGTCTGCGGATAGCGGTCGCAAAAATCCTGCATTTCAAAAATAGATAAAAAATCCTTAGCCTTTTCAAACGCTTCTTTTTTTGAAAAAACAACTCTTTTTCCATCATGCCAGTTTCCGAATCTTAAGCCGTATGCGACATTTTGCGCAACAGTCAAATGGGGAAACAGCGCCGCATCTTGAAAGACCATTCCTATTTCTCGGCGAGCAGGCGGCAAGGAAGAAATATCTTTTCCATCGAGAAAGAGCTGAAAATCATTTGCACTGCATTTCCAAAGTCCGCTGATTAGTTTTAAAACTGTGGACTTTCCGCTGCCAGAGCGGCCTGCAATCCCTAAAGTTTTTCCAAACTGAACGCTGGCGCTAAAGCTGAGCGAAAAATTAAACGGAAAATCCCAAGTTTTATTTAAGTTTTTTATTTCAAGACCATTCATATTCAAGCCCCCGCAAAATTGTTCGCATAAAAACAACTTTAAGCCTAACCTTTCGCTGTTCTAGTTTTAAATTTGCAAATCTTTAATCTAAAAGTTTCAAATGCGTTAGAAAATGCTGTAATGCCAATTATCAAAATAGAAAGAATTGTTCCACAGGCACAAGCCTGGCCAAATCTGTAAGAACCTGCAAGCCTATAAGTTTCCAGCGCAAGCGAAGTATATTTTGGAACAGCCAGCACCAATGGAACAGTCGCATCGCCTGCGCTTAAAGCAAAGCAAAAACAAAAACTTCTTAGAACCGCTTTTTTGCACATTGGAAGATACAATGCGTATATGCAAGAAAAACCTCCTGAAAGAATTCTTTCCGCATCTTCTATGATTAAAGGAATTTTCTGCATTTCCGTGGAAATTTGCTTAAATGCATACGGAAAATACATAATTACTTGAATAACAACAATGTACAATGGCTTTCCCACAGAAAAGAGCCGTGTAAAAACAAAGCACAAAACAACAGAAGAAACTGAAAGCGGCAAAAGCATTAAAACTTTTGCAGAAATGCTATTATCCATTTTTTGTTTATGCAAAAAAAACGAAATAAAAAAAGCAATCACAGTTGAAAAAAAAGCTGCAAGACAGCCGTAAAAAACGGTATTTAAAAAAGCCTTTAAAAAAGTATTCTTGCCAAAAAGGAAAGCAAAATTTTTAAGCGTAAAACCATTATCTTTTGAGGCAAAAGCGCTAATTGCAATCATTGCAAATGGAAGAATAAAACAAATGCAGACAACCATCATAAGCGCGAAAAAGCATAATCGTTCAGAAATTTTGCAATCTTTTATTTTTTTTTCTTCAGAAACAAAGTTTGCTTCTCGCAAAGATTTTCCTTTTTTTTCTATAAAAGAATGAACGAGCAAAAATAAAACTGCTATAAAAGTTTCAGCCACCGCAATAAAACCTGCAAGCTTAAAATTCTGGGCAACCTTAAAACTTTGATAAAGAGAGGTTTCTAAAGTTGAACACCCTACAGGTCCTAGCATAAGAACTACAAAAAAACTGAAGAAACACATCAAGAACACTAAAATGCAAGAAGAAACTATTGCCGGCAGAAGTTGAATCAACGTTATTGAAAAAAATATACGAAAATCGCTTGCCCCCAACAGCCTTGCCGCAAAAGACTGAGCTTGAGGAATGTTCTTCCAAGAATCGTTTACAGTCTTCATTATAATAGGAAAATTATAAAATCCTTGAACAAAAACAATTCCCCAAAAACCGTACAAAAAGGAGGCAGAACTATTAAATCCAAACAGACTTTTTATAATCCTATTAAAAATTCCGTTTACCCCGAAAGCGCCGACGTAACCTAGAACAGCAAGCAACGCTGGAATACACAAAGGTATAGCAGAAAGCGAAAGAATAAACTTCTTTGCGAAAAACTTTCTGTTTGCTGTAAAAAAAGCCATTGGAAGTCCAATTAAAAAAGCAAGCAAGGTAGAATACAAAGCCGTTTTTACAGTAAACGAGCAAGTTTTTAGGAAATAAATCCAATTCATCGTTAAGATTTTTAGTTATTGTAAAAAATCTGCAAATTTTTCAAGATTTTCCGCAACTTTTTCTTCTGGAACAGAAAGTGTTTTTGCAGCCTTTGGCGCAATAGAATAGCTTGCAGGCAGCTCCACACCGTTATTTACAGGATACATCCATTGCGTTAAAGGCAGCGTGCCTTGCGCTTCTTTGCTTATAAGAAAATCCATAAACATTTGGGCGCCTTTTAAGTTAGGCGCATTTTTTGCAATGCCGGCCATTTCTATTTGCTTTACATGGCCTTCTTCGAAAATCAAGGCTTTATAGCGGTCTGTATCTTCATATTCCAAATGATAAGCGGGGCTTGTTGTATAACTGATTACAAGAGGAGCCTCTCCCTTTGTAAAAAGGCCGTATCCGCTTGACCAGCCAGGAGCAAAAGTCAAAATAGACGGCTTTAAGTTTTTCCAGTAATTCTGAACATCATCGCCAAAAATCGCAATTGTCCAGGTAAGAAAACCAAGACCCGGAGTTGAAGTTCTAGGATCCATTAGAATCAGTTTTTTTGCATATTGCGGGTCGGTTAAATCTTTTAGGCTAGCAGGAGCTTTTAAGCCAGATTTTGTGTCGTAAACTATTGCAAAGTAGCTCCAATCATAGGGAATTAAACGGTATGAGTCATCTATCAACAGGGAAGAATCAATTTCTTCTATATTTTTAGGCTTATAAGCAGTAAAAATATCTTTTTTCAAGGCTGATTTATAAAAATTATTGTCAATGCCTAGATAAATGTCCGCCACAGGCTTTTTCTTTTCTGCCACTGCCCTTGAGACAATTTGTGTTACATCCTCGGAATCTATAAGAGTTAGTTTTTGACCGGTTTTTTCTTCAAAAAGCTTTGAAAGTTCAGGACCGGGTCCCCAGTCGCTTACAAAAGAACTGTATGCGTAAACAATAACTTCTTTTTGCCTTGCGGCATTTTTTTCAGAAGACTTTGCTTTACAAGAAAAAACTGTAAAGCCCAAAATAGAACATAATGTTAAAGTGGAAATGAATACTTTTTTCATCTTCCTACCTCCGCCAGCATTATCTGGATCAGGTTGAAACTACTTCTGTAGTTTTGGGTATATTCTCAGAAGGCAAAAGCCTCCACCCCCGAATGATGGATTTATATTACATTTTTTTTTAGCAGGATTCAATATTACGACAGAAAAATGTTTATAGGAATTAGGAGGGGAAAGCCTTCCCCTCGCTCCCAAGTCCTCGCTATGCTGCGGTCTTGTCCGCTACCCCTTCGTCAAAAAAATAGCGAAAAATTTTCAAATTGTTTTTTAGAAAATTACTTTTTCTGCAGCTCGTCAAGAGGAATCATTTTGTTTTGAGAATTATCAAATGTTTCAATACTTGAAATTGCAAATGTTAAAGGCAAGTATTTTGAACCGCAAGCTTTAGCCCAGTTTTTATAATTGTGAAAAACTCTACTTTCAGATTCTATTGTAAAAAATCACAATTACACATAAAATTAGTTCATGAGCGAAAATAACGAAAACGATAACAAAACTGTATACATTCTTGATTCCTACGGTTTGATTTTTAGATGCTATTTTGCCTTTATAAATCGTCCGCTTACAAACGCAAACGGCAAAAACATAAGCGCATTGTTCGGCTTTTTTAGAAATTTTCACTACATATTAAAACATTACAATCCAAAATATATTTTTGCCGCAATGGATTCAAAAACAAAAACGTTCAGGCACGAGCTTTACGAACAGTACAAGGCGACTCGCAACAAAACACCGGACGATTTGCACGCTCAAATTCCATGGATAGAAGACATTCTTTGCGCCTTAGGGATTCCTGTTCTTCAGTGCGATGGCTACGAAGCCGACGATGTAATTGCAACCGTCGCCGCAAAATGCAAGGAACAGGGCAGGCAATGCCGGATTCTTTCTGGCGACAAAGACCTTATGCAGCTTGTAGACCAAACAACAATGATTTTAAAACCAGAATCCGCCGGCTGGAAACTTACAGGGATTGAGGGCGTAAAAGCAGAATGGGGCGTTGAACCTTCTCAAATTCTTGATTTGCTTTCCCTTTTTGGCGACACAGCAGACAATATTCCAGGAGTAAGCGGAATTGGAGTAAAAACTGCAGCTAAACTTCTTTCCGAATACAAAAATCTTGACGAAATTTACAATAATATTGAAAGCATAAAAGGAGCAATACAAAAAAAACTAATCGATGGCAAAGGGAATGCATATTTCTCAAAAAAACTTGTAAAACTGTGCACAGAAGTTCCCTGTCCTCAGATTGACGAAGCGCTAAACGCGCCTGGATACAGTTTCAATTACGCCGACGCGGCAGAAAAATTGATTTCTTATGGGGCGATGCAAGTTTCCAAGCAATATGCCGAGCTTGCTATTGAAAGCGGACAAAAGATTGACACAAATTTTTCAGAAAAAAACATTTCTGCAACAAATGAAGAATCTTCTAAAAACGAAAATAGCGTTCAAATCAAAGAACCTGTGCAAAATCACGGAAACTACAAAGCAATTGTAAACGCAAATGAACTTCATTCTTTTATAGAAAAAGCGATTTCTGCAAAAAAAGCCGCATTTGATTGCGAAACAACTTCGTTAGATACCATAAACGGAAAAATGGTCGGATTCAGTTTGTGCTACGAAAAAGGCAACGCCGTTTATGTTCCGCTATCACAAGAAGTTTCTCTCTTTGAAGACGAAAACATCACCATTTCGCAAGCAATTTGTGAACTTTCCGCCCTTTTTGAATCCCCGGAGCTGACATTGATTTTTCACAATGCAAAGTTTGACTACAAAATGCTCCGCTCTTCAGGATTAATATTCAACAACGGGAAACCAAAATGCAAGATTGCAGACACAATGATTGCGCAGTGGCTGTTAAGCCCCGAGCACAACGGCAAAAATTCCTACGGATTAGAACATCTTGCCGAAACAAAACTGCACTTAAAAGGAATTGAATTCGATTCGCTGATAAAAAAGGGGCAAACTTTTGCGGACGTTTCTTTAGAAAACGCGGTAAATTATGCCGCAGAAGATGCCGACTTTACATTCCAGCTTTGGGAGCAATTAGAAACAGAATTAAAGCAAAACGAGCTGTACTCTCTTTTTGCAGATGTGGAAATGAAACTTGTTCCAATTCTTGCAGAAATGGAACTTCTAGGCATTCATTTAGACAAAAAAGTTCTTGACGAATACAACAAAGAATTGACTTACGGAATTGAAAAAACAGAAAAAGACATCTACCTTGAAGCTGGAGAAGTTTTCAACATTGCAAGCCCAAAGCAACTTCAAGCAGTTCTTTTTGAAAAGAGAGGCCTAAAACCTGGCAAAAAAACAAAAACTGGCTATTCAACAGACACAAGCGTTTTGGAAGAACTTGCACATCAAGATTCGTTGCCAAAAATGATTTTAGAATACCGCGAACTGTCAAAATTGCAGTCTACTTATGTGGAAACTTTGCCAGCCATGACCGACAAAGAAGGCAGAATCCACACAAACTTTATTCAAACTGGAACTGCAACTGGCAGACTTTCTTGCCGCGATCCAAACTTGCAAAATATTCCTGTAAAAAATGAAGCAGGACGCAAAATCAGAAGCGCATTCACCGCTCCAAAAGGAAAAATCCTTATTTCTGCCGATTACGCTCAAATTGAGCTTGTAGTTTTGGCGCATCTTTCCAAAGATAAAAATATGCGCAACGCTTTTATAAATGGAAACGATGTTCACAAAGCAACGGCAGCATTAATCTTTGGCGTTCCAGAAGAACAAGTTACACCGCAAATGCGTCGCACGGCAAAAACCATAAATTTCGGCGTAATTTACGGAATGAGCGCGTTTAGACTAGCAAACGACTTGGAAATTCCAAGAACACAGGCAGCCCAATTTATACAAAACTACTTTGAAACATATTCGTCTATTGATGATTTTATAAAAAACACAATCGAATTCGCAGAAAAAAATGGTTTTGTGCAAACAATCTTTGGAAGAAAAAGAGAAATTCTCAATATAAATAGCAAAAACAAAGTTGAAAAAGCGGCTGCCGAAAGAATAGCTGTAAATACGCCTGTTCAAGGAAGCGCCGCCGACATTGTAAAGCAAGCGATGATTGACGTAGAAGAAGCTCTTCTCAAAAAAGCAAACGGAGCAAAACTCCTGCTTCAAGTTCACGACGAACTTATTCTTGAATGTCCTGATGAACCTAAAATAATAGAAGAAACCATGTCCATTTTACGTGAAAAAATGGAAAACGCCGTAAAACTTTCAGTTCCTTTGAGAGTTTCAATTGAATTCGGTAAAAACTGGGGAGAATTTCATTGATAATCTGCGTTACAGGTCCAATGGCCGCTGGAAAAAATTTTGTTTGCTCTCAGCTTGAAGAAAAAGGCTGGATTTCTCTCGATGCCGACAAGCTTGCGCACAAGGCGATAAACAAAAACGAAGAGCAAATTTTAACTGCGTTTTCCAAAGAAGCGAACCAAGCCAAAATAGACTTAAAAAAAGCGGACGGCAAACTAAACCGCAAAGCGCTAGGAAAACTTGTTTTTAGTTCCCCAAAATTATTAGCACGGCAAGAATCCATAATCTATCCTACTATAATAGAAGAAACCAAAGATTTTATACAAAGCCACAGGGATTCTGATATAATTTTAAACGCAACAGTTCTTTATAAAACTCCAGAATTGCTTTCAATGTGCGAAAAAATCATATTTGTAACAGCGCCAATTCTTACACGGCTTTTTAGAGCTCTTAAACGCGACAAACTTTCTGCAAGGGAAATTTTAAAAAGATTCCACGCTCAAAAAAACCTGCTTTCAAAATACGAAGATGTTGGAATCCCAATCGAAATCTACAAAAACTACTAATTCGACAATATTTTTTTCTAAACTCTTTTTCCTAAAATCCGATATTCAGTATAAGGGGTCGGGAATATCCGGCAAGGAAACAGGATATGGAACAAAAAAGAACATTATGGATTATCGCAGCCGTAGGAGTTTTTCTTCTTGTAGTTCTTGGAGCTGCAGTTATACTTTACTCGCCAACATTGCGAGGCCAGCAAGATGTGGCAAACGCAAGTTCTTCGTATTCGGACAAAACAACTTCTTCTAATGGCTGGATTTCACTTGCGCCAGCTTCTGCACAGATAGACGAAGAAAAACTGCCAGATTCCGCAGAAAGCGCAGAAGAGTCAAACGATGCTGAAAATTCTTACTCGGATGAAAATTCAAAAAATGTTGAAGATATGACAATTTATGCAAACAATGCAACAATTTACAGCAATTCAACAGAAAACAAAGAAACTCAACAAACTCCAGTAACAAACATTTACAACACAACTACAATAGATTTAAATCCTTCTGCAAAAACAGATTCTACAGAAAAAAATGCAAAACCTGCGGAGTCTGTAAAAGAAACGGAAAAAACTTTAAAAAAAGAAAACAGTCCTGTTGTAGCAAAAAAATCAGCTCAAAAAACGGATATAAAAGAGTCTTCAAAAAAGATTGAAAACAGTGTTGCAAAAGCAACAGGCAAGAGCCAAAAACCACAGGCAAACACTTCAAAAAAAGAACAAAAAACTGTTTTTTGGATTCAAGTAACGGCTCTTACAAGCAGAAAAAGCGCCGACGAAGCTCGCGAAATACTTGAAAAAAATCAAATCGCAGCAGACGTTTTTACATACAAAAACAACAAAAACAAGCTTTTCTACCGAGTTCGCGTAGGTCCTTACACAACAAAAAGCGAAGCTGAATACTGGCGCTCAAAAATTTCTGCAATTGAAAACTTTAAAAACAGCGAGGCTTACGTAACAAGCACCAGCGTTGAAAGTTTGTAGGCTTAAAAAAACTTCCTAAAAATGCACACTTCATGCGTTTAAATATGTATGAAAAAGTGCATTTTTTATTTATTCTTAGCAATAATCTCCTTTATTTTTTGCAAAAAATCTTATATATACGCGGACTCTAACCCTTTGCTTTTTGAAAAACTTTTGTTTTCAATTGGAGCAAACGCAAATTTTAAAACGCAAAACTTTCAAGAGTCAAAATACGATTTTTCACTTCAAAATTTTGCTTTAATTTTTAAAGATTTTTCACTTCAAGCTAGCTGGAAATCTGAATCCACAGAAATTAGCAAAATCCCAAAAATGAAAAATCCTGTATGGCTTGCAGACTTATCATTTAAGGAAAGAAATATTCCCGTATCATTTAAAATTGGAACTTTATCTTTTTCAGGCAGTCTTAAAGAATTAAAAAATCCAGCGGTTTCTTCTTCAGCAATTCAGTTTTCAAAGATTTCTAAAACAAATGCAAGCTTAAATGTAAAAAAAGCCTCACCTTCAAATCCAGAACCCTTAGGATTTGACATGCAGTTCGCAAAAGCCTTTCCTATCGCAATTCAAAAAGTCCAGATTAACGCCACCGTAAATGCAAACGATTTTTTTGCTGCTTCAATGCTCGCTAATTTTAAGTTCAGCAAAAAGAGCGCTTTATGCGTTTCAGATACAGTTGCAAGATATTCTGCGCAAAACACATCTTCCAGCTACTTTAGCCAAACAAGATTTTTTGCAAACTCTAATTTTTTGGCAAACAATTTGCAAATCCTGCTTACGGTTCCTAAAAACAAATTAAAATTTTCCGCAAGTTTTTTTCAAAGTCCTTATAGAATTTTAGACTTTACAACTAAATTTGAACACAACTTTTTTCTTCCTTTATTTTCACTAAACTACGCTTTTTTTTATGCAAGCGCAAAAGACATTTTTACAAGTTCTGCGAACCAGCTTAAAAATCTTTTCCAGTTTAAAATAAATCAACAAATATCTTTTGTAAATTCCGAAAAAACTTCGCTACTGACGGTTGGAACAATTTTTTTAAGCGAAGAAAAAATTCAATCTGACTATTCAACACAGCTTCTATTAAAACAGGGCATATATTTTCAACTAAAAAAAGAAAGTTACATTCAAAAACTTTCCTTTTCAATAGAAAACTTTTCGTTATCTCCATCATTAAAAGATTTATTTTTGGAACAAAGTGTTTTTCCCCCTTTGCAATCTTTAGAAAAATCTTCATACAAGCTTGCGTATTCAAAACAAACAAAGAATTATCTTTCAGCATTTTTAGCGCTGAAATTTTCATACACTCCAAGTGAAAGCGAACTTTCCGCTAAATTTTCAAATTCCATAAAACTGCCGGGAAACGCAAGCGCAAGGCTAAAAACAAGTTTTGAATCAACCTTAAAAGAGAAGCTTTTAAAAAAAACAGTTGCTTTAGTTGGTTTTTCCGCAAAATCAAACACCAAATTTGTAAAGATTAACTATTCAGCAAACATAAAGTTTTATCTTGAATAAACAAACGTAATTCAGTAAAATAGTAAAACTATTTTGTAATTTTTTTTAAAGAGGTAACAATATGGCTATGGATATTTCCAAAATGAGAAATATCGGTATCAGTGCCCACATTGACTCAGGTAAAACAACTTTGTCTGAACGTATCTTGTTCTACTGTAACAAGATCCACCAAATCCACGAAGTACGTGGCAAAGATGGTGTCGGTGCTGTTATGGATTCAATGGACTTGGAACGAGAACGCGGTATTACTATTCAGTCAGCCGCAACACAGGTTCAGTGGAAAGATTACACAATCAACTTGATTGATACTCCGGGTCACGTTGACTTCACTGTAGAAGTAGAACGTTCTCTCCGTGTTCTTGACGGTGCTATTCTTGTACTTTGCGCAGTTGCCGGCGTTCAGTCTCAGTCAATTACTGTAGACCGTCAGCTCAAACGCTATCACGTTCCACGGCTCGCATTTGTAAACAAATGCGACAGACAGGGAGCAAATCCTCTGCGCGTTCGCATGCAGCTGCGCGAAAAACTTGGTCTTAACGCATACATGATGGAACTTCCAATCGGTCTTGAAGACAAACTTGAAGGTGTTGTAGACCTTATTTCAATGAAAGCCATTTATTTTGAAGGCGATTCAGGAACAGAACTCCGATATGCTGAAATTCCTGCGCATATGAAAGATGACGCTGAAAAATACCGCGAAGAACTTCTTGACGCAGCTTCTATGTTTGATGATTCCCTTATGGAAGACATCATGGAAAAAGGCTACGATGGCGTTGACGAAGCTAAAATCATTGCAGCAATCCGAAAAGGAACTATTGCAGAACAGTTTGTCGGTGTATTCTGCGGTTCTGCGCACATGAACAAAGGTATTCAGCCTTTGCTTGACGGTGTTGCACGCTATCTTCCAGCTCCTAACGAAGTTGAAAACGTTGCCCTCGACTTGGATAACAACGAAGCAGAAGTAAAACTTGAATCCGTAGAAAACAAACCTTGTGTAGCGCTCGCATTCAAGCTTGACGACGGACAGTACGGACAACTTACATATACTCGCGTATATCAGGGAAAAATCAAAAAAGGTGAAGAGCTTTACAACACACGTTCTAAGAAACGCTTTAAGGTTGGTCGCCTTGTTCGAATGAACGCTGCTGCTATGGAAGATATCAGCGAAGGCGGACCTGGCGACATAGTTGCTTTGTTCGGTGTAGACTGCGCTTCTGGCGACACATTCACAAATGGCGGTGTAAACTACTCAATGGCTTCAATGTACGTTCCAGAACCTGTAATTTCTCTTTCAATCACACCAAAAGACAAGCAGGCTGCAATGCAGATGTCTAAGGCACTTAACCGCTTTACAAAAGAAGACCCAACATTCCAGGTTTACACAGATCCAGAATCTAATGAAACAATTATCAAAGGAATGGGTGAGCTTCACCTTGCCGTATATGTTGAACGAATGAAGCGCGAATACAACTGCGAAGTTGTTACAGGTGCTCCACAAGTTGCTTACCGTGAATCAATTACTTCACGAGGAGACTTCAACTACACTCATAAAAAGCAGACTGGTGGTTCAGGTCAGTACGGTCGCGTTGCAGGCTTTATGGAGCCAGATGCCGAAAAGGACTACGAATTTATAGATTCCATCAAAGGTGGTGCAATTCCTAACGAATACATTCCATCTTGTGACAAAGGTTTCCAAAGAGCAATGAAAGAAGGGTCTTTGATTGGAGCTCCTATTGTTGGTGTAAAAATCACAATCAATGATGGTCAGTACCACCCAGTAGACTCTAACGATAACGCATTCCAAACTGCTGCTATCGGTGCTTTCCGAGAAGGTTACGCAAAAGCAAAACCTGTAATTCTTGAACCTATAATGAAAGTTCAAATTTCTGCTCCAAACGAATTCCAAGGTAACGTATTTGGTCTTATAAACCAGAGACGTGGAATTATTGGAGAAACAACAGAAGAAAACAACACGTCTGTTGTAAACGCAGAAGTTCCTCTTTCTGAAATGTTCGGATTTTCAACAATTCTTCGCTCTTCAACCCAGGGAAAAGGTGAATTCACAATGGAATTCCTTAAGTACGGAAAAGTTCCTAATGCTGTTGCAGAAGAACTTATCAAAAAGCACGAAGAAGCTAAAAAAGCAGGAAATAAATAAGTAAAGTCTTAAAAATCAATTGGACTTTTCTGCAAAGTGGGCTTATTATTAAATAAGCCCACTTTTGTTTTAACGGAGGATCATTATGATAAAACAGGATTTAATTTCGAGCAGCCCAGTTCGCTTATTTGATAACGCGACTGATGGTGGTCTAAAAGCTGGACAAATGGGGTTGATTACCTCAAAAAAAGGATTGGGAAAAACATCAATTCTTGTACAATTTGGTATTGATGCCCTTATCCAAGACAAACATCTCGTTCACATTTCTTTCGATCAGCACTCTTCTAATGTAATTGCTTGGTACGACAGCATTCTTGCAGAAATTTGCAAAAAAAGAAATATCGGTGAAAATTCGGAACTAAATAATTCTATTGTAAGAAACAGAATTATTTTGAATTTCAATCAGGAAACATTCTCTCTTCCTAAAATTGTAAGTACTCTTAAAGCTCTAAAGGACGGAGGAATAACAATAGGAGCTATAGTAATAGATGGCGCTGATATGTCAAAAATGAGTTTTGACGATGTAAAATCTGTTGCTGATTACGTAAAATCTGAAAAAATGACAGCTTGGTTCAGTGAAACAAATGAAAGCAACAAACTTTCAGAAACTTTGAACAAAGACATTTTGCCGCTTTTTGATACAGTTGCGCACATCGCATCCACAGGTTCCGCACTTGCGCTTGCTGTTCTAAAATCAAATGGAAAAGAAGTTTCAGATACAAATATCAGCCTAGATACAAAGACTCTCCTTATGACTAAATAATAGGTTGAACGAATTATCTAAAAGGTCAAAAGCCGAGTAAAAAAATGGGGATGTCACGTAAGTATCTTTTAGAACTTATTGACATCCCTTTCCATTTATTAAAAACTATTCTTTCCATGGCATAAGAATTGATTTTAAAGACCTCGTAGGAGTTGCTTCAATATCGTCTGCAAGAATTTCATTCCAAGGAATCTTTCTTCTTGAACGGCTATTTTTTGGCTCGCCTTTTTTGTCAAGCTCCTCTATATAATCGTACTTTTTTAAAAGCAATCTAAATGCATTAACCCTTGCAAGCGTAATTCCTGCCATTCCGGGAGCAACGCCAAGCATAATCACTGAAATAATAAATAAAAACAGATTGTAAAAACTAACTACTAAAGAAACCCAAATGTTGTCAAAAAATAAAATGAAGCATTTTTTTAGAGCCTTTGAAAAATGATTATGCAACATCGCCCTTATAGCAGGATACCAAGCGATAGCCTGAAAAATTGTAAAGGCAACCCAGCACCAAACGGACGCTGCCAGCATACCGGCAAAGCTGATTCCTGTTGAACCAGGAAACAAAAAGAAAATTATTCCAAAAGCAGTAAAAAATCCCCAGCTAACTAGAACAGCGGTATAGCACAGCGCATCTAATACACAACTTTTTAAACGCTTAAAAAATTCTTTAAGTTCCATAAGCTCGCCATCTGCAATTTGACGGCAATTTTCTGCCCAGGCCAGGCTAAACAAACTGTACACTGCGACTAAAACTATAGAAACGACTATCCAAACAGAAAGATAATCTCTAAGAAAATACATAACTGTTCCGCCAGCTAGCAGAACAACATCTAAAATAAGGTTTGGAATTATGATAAACATAACATTATCCCAACCGTCGTATCCATTTTTCTTAAAAAAGAATCCTAACATAATCATATAATATCAATTTTTTTTTTTTTATGATACACTGCTAACAGACTTTTTATAAGAGGCAAAATAGATATGAAAAAAATTATTAGCTCTATAATTTCACTGGGACTTCTTATTCTTGTGTCTTGCAATTCAAAAAATATAAAATCAAACACAATAGCAGTTTTCGCGCCGGGGATTCTTGCCGACAGCCCTATTTACGAAATGCTCGCAAATGGAGTAAAAGAAGCCGTTGATGAATATAACGCCCTTCCAAGCACAGCAGCATCTAAAAGCATTGAAATTATTGAAGCTGGCACAAACCAGGCTGAATGGGGAGCAAAACTTACCGCCTTGTGCGCAGAAGGCAAATATGAAACAATTATAACTTCAAATCCTTCCATGCCGGAGCTTGCAGAACCGCTTACAAAAACTTTTCCAAATCAAAAATTTATAATTCTTGATGCAAAAAGCGAAGGAAACAAAAATATTGCAACCGTTTGCTACAATCAACATGAGCAAGGATTTCTAACCGGCTACATTGCAGGACTTATGACAAAAACAAAAAAAATAGGCCTGATTGCAGCGCAAGAGTATCCTGTAATGAACAACACTATTCTTCCAGCCTATATTGAAGGAGCAAAAACGGTTGATGCCGGCATTACAATAGATTTTAGAATCGTAGGAAACTGGTACAGCGCAGCAAAAGGGGAAGAGCTTGCAGATGCAATGAGCAAAAACATGGTTGACGTAATTCTTCCAATTTGCGGAGGTGCCGCTCAAGGAGTTATTTCTAGCGCTAAAGCAAATGGCACAATGCTTGCTTGGTTTGACAGCAATGAATTTTCAAGAGCTCCTGACAATGTTATTGCGTGCACAGTTATAAATCAAAGACTTATGGCAAAACAGCAGACTCTTGTGTTTCTTGAAGGGAAAACTGAATGGGGAACGGCAAAGATGGTTGGACTAAAGGAAGGTTTTATAGAATTTTTGCAAGATGACCCTATTTACAAAAAAAATGTTCCAGAATCAATACAAAGAAAGATGGAAAACATTATAAATCAACTTAAAACAGGCACTTTAGTTTTGGAATAAACAGGATAAGCCAAAATAAAATAAAAAATGAAACTTTCGCTTAAAAACATAGAAAAAAAATATTCACTAAAAACAGTTCTCAACGGTGTAAGCGTGGAATTTGATTCAGGAAAATTTTATGCACTTTTAGGCGAAAACGGGGCTGGAAAATCAACACTGGCAGATATAATCTGCGGGGCAAAGCAGTATTCCGCTGGAAAGCTTCTTATAAATGGGAAAGAAGTTTTTTTTAAGAATCAAAAAGAAAGTTTAAAACACGGAATAGTTTGCGTAAAACAACGACCTATGCTTGCAGAAGAATTAACAGTAAAAGAGAACATTCTTCTGAGCATAAATTTTTGCTTTTCTTTTATTGGCAAAAAAAAATTAGAAGAAAAAATTAATAAACTGTGCAAAGAATGGAACATAAAATTAAATTTAAATGCAAAAATTTGGCAATGCAGTGGGGATCTGCGTTTTTTTACAGCATTTATTGCGGCAATGATTTTAAATCCAGATTTTTTAATTCTTGATGAACCGGCTGCATTGCTTTCTGTGGAAGAAAGAAACGATCTGTTCAAAAATCTAAAAACATTCATTCTGCAAAATCCTGAAAAAACAGTTTTAATGATTACGCACAATCTAAAAGATGCAGAAACCTATGCAGATAAAATTATTTTTATGAAAGAAGGTCAATTTGTAAACAAAACGAGAGAAAATTACGAAATGGCACCTATAATTTCTGAAAAAAAAGCTGAAGAAAAATCGGATTTTATAGAATTCAAAAATATAAATGCTCTTCCAGAAAACCGCCCTGCCCTTTTTGACGTAAATATAAAAGCTGCTTACGGCAATGTAACTTTAATCCAAGGGCAAAAAGGAAGCGGAATTGTAACTTTAGAAAATGTAATCACTGGAATGGAAACTCAAAAATGCAGCGGGACTTTTTGCGTTCAGAAAAATGGCAAAACATTTTGCACAAAAATTGAAGAGAACAGCTTTACAACAAAAAATCTGCGTTTCAAACAAAAAACGGCAATCATCAGTTCAGACAGAAACTTTAGAGCCTCAAATCCAAACCTTAGCGTAAAGCAGCTTCTTTGTGCAATGTACAACGGAAAAGACTGCGACAAATACGCTCAAAAATTAATCAACGAAGCTGGAATAAATATAAGCGCGAACGAGTCGGTTTCAAATCTTTCTGGAGGAATGTTGCAGCAACTTATTTTGCGTAGAGAATTAAATTCCGAACCAGAAGTTTTTATAATGTGCGAACCGCTTCAAGGCCTAGATTCAAATGCGGCTTTAAAAATGTGTAAAATGATAAAAGATTACGCCCGAAAAGGAAATGTTGTAATAGTCTTAACAATTTCGGACTTTCCAAAGGAACTTTGCGATAAAATCTACACGCTGCAAGGAGGATTTTGTCTTGAATCTTAATAAAAAATCAAAAACGGCAATTTTTTCTTCGCTAATGGTAGTTTTAGGTTCAGTTGCAAGTGCAATTTTGGCAACTGCAATGACTAAAAAAGCTAATATAACTCCAATTTCGTTTTTTACAGATGTGCTTTCCTCAAAGTATTATGCAGGAACAATCTTAAACACATCTCTTCTTTTAACAGTTTCTGGACTGGGAGCCGCCTGCGCCTTAACAAACGGAGAATTTAATCTTGGAGGAGAAGGTCAAATCTACGCAGGAGGCTTTATTTGCGCAATTGTTGCCTGTGCAATGAAAAATTGCCTTCCTTTTTTTGCCGTAGCAACAGCTGCAATCTGCGCGATGGGATTTTCCGCCCTGCTCGCATTGTGTTCGGCGCTTTTAAAATATTACAAAAAAACAAGCGTTCTTTTAACTTCATTTCTTATTTCCAGCGCGATAATTCCTGTAATAGACTCTTTAATTGCAGGTCCTTTTAAAAATTCAGGAAATCTTTTAGCAACAGAGTTTATTCCGCAAAACATGAGAATCAAGCAGATTATGCCCCCTTCTCCTCTAAATATTGCAATAATTCTAATTCCAATTTTTTGCTTCGCCGCTTACTACTTTTTAAATAAAACTTCAAGCGGAAGAAAAATCGTAATAAACGGAATAGCACCGGAATTTGGCCGATACTGCGGATACAACCAAAAAGCAATGCTATTTTCATCAATGGCAATTTCTGGAGCTTTGCACGGGCTAACTGGATTTCTTGCCGTATTTGGAACATACTTCACCTGCCATTCAGGATTTTACACAGGAATGGGCTGGAACGCGCTGACAACAGCCCTTGCCGCCTCTTCAAATCCTATTGCAATAATACCAAGCGCGCTTACACTTTCCTGGATTTTTACAAGCGCGGACAAAGCAACTTTAACTGGAAACTTTGGATTCAACTTTAGCGCGCTAGTTCAAGGGATAATGCTTTTTTCTATTTCAATAAAGTTTTTTGCAAAAAAATCTAAAATCAAGATTAAAAAAACTAAAAGCTGAGGAAAAAATGTTTGCAAGTATAATTCAAAATGCACTTCCGCTTTATTTTATTTCTATCGGTGCCCTTTTTAGCGAAATTGCCGGTCAAATGGCTCTTTTTTTGGATTCTATCATAAATGTTGCGGCATTTACTTTTTTTGCAGTAACAGCGCTTTCTTCAAATGCAATCTTGGGAATTTTTGCCGCGCTAACAATTTGCACAATTTTTATAGGATTTTTTGCATTTGCTTGCGAAAAATTCAGCGCAAATCCTTTTATAGCAGGACTTGCCTCCGGTCTTTTTTTAGAAGGCTTGTTAACTTTTGTTTCGGTGAAACTTTTTGGAACAAGAGGCGTTCTAGCTTCCAATTCATTTAATTTTTCAAGACAAAGTGCAAGTTTTGCATACAGTTTAATTTTTTTAGCATTAAGCATAGTTTTTATAGTATTTTTAAAATTTACAAAAAAAGGACTTTGCTATCAAATTACAGGCAGCAATCCCGAAGTTCTTGAATCCAAGGGCGTTTCTGCAGTTCAATACAGAATTAATTCCTGGATGATAAGCGCATTCTGTGCAAGCTGCGCAGGCTGCGCTTATGCCGCACGAATTTCAAGTTTTGTTCCAAATATTTCAAGCGGACGAGGATGGGTCGCCTTAGTAATAGTCTTTCTTGGCAAAAAAGATTTAATAAAAATGATTCCAGCAGCGCTAGTTTTTAGCATCGCCGAATATTTAGCTTCAAACATTCAAAATGTAATTCCATCAATTCCTAGCGCAGTCTTAATAATTCTCCCCTATTTAACTGCATTAGTGCTAATAATTTTTCAACCTAAAAGAAAATCAATAAAAAAATAAAAAATCTTCAATTTTCCCCGATTTTGACTTGACAAGGTCGGGGGGGGGGTACACTGAATCCACTGGAGAGTGCTTGAACTAGCAAAAAATCTATAAGCACTTTCAGGGGGATTTATTATGAAACTACTAAAAAAAGCAGCACTTTTAGCGGCAGCCGCACTTACGCTTGGATTTATTTCTTGTAAGCAAGATTCAGGTTCAACAACTTCTAACGAACTTCCGGGAACAATTGGTGGAAAAGGCAACAAAAACGACACCTTTTATGGAAAGACATTCTATGACAATGCTGATAAAAACAGCGCATACACTTGCTATGAATTTTCAGAAGAAGGAACTGTTACTGTAAAAAGTATAACGGAAGTTTCAGAAGGGCTTGAACCTGTAATGGAACTAAAATATTCTATCAGCGATGATGGTAAAAATGTTTATATGCAAGGGCTCAAATATACAAATGAAGAAGAAGAAAAACTTCTATCTGAAGAAGAGTTCATTTCTTATATAAAAACTGTATACACAGAACAACTTGCACAACTTCGTGAAAAACACCCTGTCGCTATAACTCAAATTTGCTATGGATTAGACATTGCAACAGATTCTTCTAATGAAGTAATTATCAATGAGATGGAAAACCGTGTAAGAAAACTATTTTCATCAACATTTACTTTCACGCTAGAAACAGCAGATTCACCAAAAGGCACTTTAACAGAAGTTTTAACTTGGAAAAACGAACTTTCAAAATTCATATCAATGAGTGGTTCGTATGATAGTGAAAGCGATGAAGATTATGATTTTTATTTATATACTGATATGGACGGATTAAGAGGTCATTATGCAACATCTAAAGATGGAGATTCTATTGATATTGCCTATTCTAAAACTAAAAACAAATTCATCAATACTAAAGACGGCTCTGAAATACCTTACACAATAAGCGACGACGGAACAAAGATTACAATCACTGCAGACGGCAAAGAAATGGTTGCAGTCTACAATCCTCAAGTAATTGAACTGTTTGAAGCAGCTGAATAAAAAAACAAAACGTGGCAAATGCCGAGTTTTTGGAGGTAATATAAAAACTGCCAAAAATACAGTCAGTTTTTATCTTTAAAAGCTTGCGTTGCAAACTTCATTATCAACTGCCCATTCTCATTTTATTGCGAATGGGCAGTTAGCTTATGTAAAACATGGCACAAAACAAGGTTTGCCCCTTGACATTTTTTTCAATCAAAGATATAGTAAAAAGCATAACGGACGGTTAGCTCAGCTGGTACGAGCGTCTGGTTTACACCCAGAATGTCGGGAGTTCGATCCTCTCACCGTCCAAGCGGACCTCAAGCGAGGTCCTTTTTTGTTTTAAAAGAATGATTGACTTAGAAGAAGAACAAAAACGCCACGTAAAAGCCTTTCTTGTAGGCGATTCTCAAGCAAGAACAGAAGAAACTTTTCTAGAAAATCCGCTTGGCGAGCTTGAAGGCTTGGTAGACACTTTAGGGCTTGAAACAGCCGGTGAGCTTACGCTAAAGCGGCACGAAATAAAACCGGTCTACGGCATCGGCAAAGGCAAGGCAGAAGAAATCGCGCATCTTGCAAAAGAATGTGAAGCCGACTGCATTATTTTTGACTTTAACCTTGAGCCGACTAAGCAAAGAAACTGGGAAAAACTTGCAAAAATTCCATGCTTTGACCGCCAGGAAGTGATTTTAAGAATTTTTGCGCAAAGGGCGCAAACAAAAGAAGCGACTCTTCAAGTTGAACTTGCGCGGCTAACCTACTCTCTTCCCCGCCTTGCTCATTCCTATGGAGATATGGCGCGTCAGCGTGGCGGAAGCTACGGTTCTAAAGGCGCAGGAGAAACACAGCTGGAACTAGACCAGCGAAAGGTGCGCGAACGAATTGCACGCACAAAAAAAGAACTTGAAAAAGTTGAAAAAGTAAGAACAACGCAGCACAAAAAACGGCAAAACACAGGCATTCCGGAATGTGCATTAATCGGCTATACAAATGCAGGCAAATCTTCTTTGCTAAACTCTCTAACAGGAGCGGATTCATTTGTGGAAAATAAACTTTTTGCCACGCTAGACCCGCTTACAAGGAAACTAACCTTAACTGATGGAAAAAGCATCTTGCTAACAGACACGGTAGGTTTTATTTCAAACTTGCCGCATAGCTTGGTAGACGCTTTTAAATCAACTTTGGCAGAAGCACGAGATGCAAATCTTCAACTGATTGTCTTAGATGCCAGCGACCCAAACGTAAAAATGCACTTTGAGACGGTTGCAAAAGTTTTAAAAGAAATTAAAGCCAATGGAAATCGGCAAATTATAGTTTTGAACAAATGCGACAAAATCAAAGACGAAATTACATTTTCTTCATTGAAGTTAGAATTTCCTAATGCAATTTGCGTAAGCGCTAAAACTAAACAAGGCTTTTCTGAACTGCTTGCCTGTATAGAAAAACAACTTTTTATGATGTAAACTTATTCTATGAAAGAAAAGAAACTGCTAAACATAATTCTTTTTTCGCTCTTAATATTTTTAACTTTTATAATTATTTTTTCAACGATTCTTTTTTTTACAGGAAAAACAGATTTTAGAAATAAAAAAAACAGCCATGCAGTTGTTGTTGCAAGAGGACAGGCGGAACTAGAAAAAGAATTTTCTTCATTTAAGCAGCTAGGAAGAATTAGAATTTCTCTTGCAACGGATGGTTCTGCGCAAACATTGATAATCTCTCCTTGGTTTTCGTACACCAAAGATGACAGCGAATTTCACGAAGAACTTTCTAGAAAAACAAAAGAAATAAAAAATACTATAATAAAATATCTTTCAAGCCGCACAAAAGAAGAACTTCAATCTATGGGAGAAGAAAAAATAAAGGAAGAATTAAAGTATTTAATAAACAATCTGCTGGTTTTAAATAAAATTCAACAAGTCTACTTTTCTGAATACATATTTTTAGGATAAATCTTTTATTTTTTTTGCAACTTATTATAATTTTTTTAGTCTAAATATACAGAAGGTTGATAGCCGAGTTTTTTATAAATGCAAAAGAAACGTTTCTGGCGAATTTTCAATTTACTCACTAAAAAAACTCAACTTTCAACCTTAAAAACTTATCTATGAGGAAAACATGGAACAACAAATATCAACAACGGCGGTTCAAATTGTTATTTCTATAATTCCTATTGTAGGAATTGTTTTAGGAGCAACACTAATTTTTTTCTATATGCTTTGGCATCACAGGGAAGTAAAGCTTCAAATAAAAACGGGCTCTTTTGTGCAAAAAAACATCAATTTTTCTGCCATTGTGCTTTTGGCAGGGCTTACCTTAACAGGAGTCGGTCTTGTAATTTCTTTAGTTTTTGCCATAAAAAACGGTTTTTCCTATGCGCTTTTAAGCGGACTTATTCCAGCGGTCATTGGAATATGCTTGCTTATTTTTTACAAAGTATTTCCTGATTTTCATAAAGAAAAGTAAAGATGTCAAAAATTCTGTTTCCAGAATTAGAACGCGAAAACATTAAACAGCGCGATTTTTCTCTTGTAAAAAAAGTTCTAAATGGCGACAGCAGCGCGTTTGCAGCCTTAATGATGCATTACAAAAACAGAATTTTTATTTTTGGCAAAACTTTTTTTAAAAATGAAACTGATGCGGAAGATTTTGTGCAAGATGTTTTTACAAAAGTTTACACATATCTGGAATCTTTTAAAGGAAAGTCAATGTTTTCCACTTGGCTAATGAAAATTGCCTACACAACCGCAATAAATTCTTCCAAAAGAAGAAAAGAATACCTTCCAATTGCAGATGAAGAGAGTTTGCCAGATATTGCAAACCAATCTCCAGAAGAAGTGCAATTAAGAAAAACAGCAAGAAGTGCCATTCGAGAAGCGGTTTTACAGTTGCCAGAAAAGTATGCAATCTGCGTGGATATGTATTTTTCTTACAACATACCATACTCAGAAATAAGTGAAATTACAGGTTTCCCTGTAAATACAATAAAGTCCCACATTTTCAGGGCAAAAAAACTTTTAAAATCGATGCTGGAGGATTTATATGAAAAATAAAAGCGAAAAATTATTAAACAGGTATCTGGAATTAGACAAAAATCAAAAAGTTCCATTTGGTTTAACGATTCAACTGCTGTTCAATCGCAAATGCCGCCAACAGATAAAAATGCTTTCTATGGCAGAAAAAGCGCTTTCAGCTCCTCTTGAAGTTCAAGCCCCCGTAACAGATAGCACTATTGAGCAAATAATGAATAAAATCGATTTGAAAAAATACAAGAAAAATTGCGGCAAATCGCCTAAAAAAGTGCTTTGGATTGCAATCGGCATTGTTCTTATTGTAATAATTTCAAGCTCGCTATGCTTTTTGGGAAAAATCAAAAACGATAATCTAATTTTTACTTACTCGTGTTTTCTTGCGACTTGCATTACGCTTTACATAGTTTCATTTGTGTATAGCAATATTGATATTTTTATAAAGAAGCTTGCAACGGTTGTAAAAAACATTCAAATGAACGCATAACGACAAACAGGCCGAAAGTCGAGTTTTTTACAACTGTAAAGAAACGCTTTCAGCGAATTTTCAATTTGTTCAGATGGTTGTGCTCAAACTTCGTTTGAATGGGATTAGGTTGCTACGCAACACTAATTGTTCTTATCGCACAAAATCTTCACAAATTGCAACTTCGCTTACGCTTTTATTTTTTTTCTAAAAACTCGACTTTCGGCAATTCTTTTAATTACCTCCAATGTCGAGTTTTTTACAACTGTAAAGAAATCGATTTTCAGCGAATTTTCAATTTGTTCAGATGGTTGTGCTCGCTCTTTGACCTAATAATAAAACTAACGCCAAAGTATGGAAGGATTTACAGTTTTTCCGTTTTTATAAACTGTAAAGTGCAAGTGCGGACCTGTGCTCATGCCAGTGCTTCCTACTGTTCCAATTTTTGTTCCAGTATCTACGTAGCGATTTTTTGAAACGAGCGCGGCAGACATATGTCCGTACAATGTCTTATACCCTGAATGATGAGTTATAATCACATAATTGCCGTAGACATTATTATAGCCTACAGAAGTAACCTTGCCTGCAAGGGCGGCGTAAATAGGAGTTCCTGAAGGACAAGCCATGTCAACGCCACTGTGGTAAGAACGCTTTCCGCTAAACGGAGAACTTCGCCAGCCGTAATAAGAAGAAAGCCAATAACGCTGATGAATTGGCTTACGGAACAAATCACCATTAATTTCTTGCCTTGTAACCCAATCTAGTTCCGCATCTGGAACAAAAAGTGTTGCCCCGGCAGGTAATTTTGAATCTCTTTGCAAAGAATTTACTCTTGCACATTTTTCTGCGCTAACTTCATACTTTGCAGCGATAGAGTCAATTGTTTCTCCACTGCTTCTGACTGTATAAATTATGCCTGGCATTGAAGGAATTTTTAAATATTGCCCAATCTGAAGCAGTCTTGACTGGTGAATATTATTTACACTTATGATTGTATCCTGTGTAACATTAAATGAATCGGCAATAAAACCAATAATGTCGCCTTTTTTTACGCGGTAAGTATAATAGCAAAGCTCCAATTTTTCTGAAGAAGAATCTTTATCAAAAACGGCGGCAACTGCATCAAGATTGTCATCTTCTGTTGCTTCGGATGCAAATTCGTCTAAAAGAGCAAGCTCTTCATCATCTGAAAGCTCTTCTTTTATTGCGTTTTCAGAAAGATTTACGGCGGCAAGTTGATTTTCCGAAGAATTTATAGCTTCCAAAACAGACTCGTTGAATTCCGGAACCCCTGCTGTCTCCAGTCCTCCTACGCCTTTTTCCACTTGAAAACTATTTACAATTTTAATGGTTCCAAAACAGAGAGCAGCGCCTGCGCAAAAAGCAGCAGATGTTTTGAACACAAGCCTTTTTAGATGAGTGTTAAATAATCTATAATAAAAATCGTTCAAGTTCATAAAAATATTATTTTTTTTATAGTTAGCAAATTTCTTCATATTATATACCTATTTTCTTGAAACTCCTACAAGAAAAGTTTCAAACGACTCGCTCCGGCAGGCTTCTGGCTTAAATCCTTTCGCAGAAACAAAAAGTTCTCTCATCTTTTTAAGAAATTTCTGCTGATCGCCATTTTGAAAAATTTTCACGCAAAAACAGCCGCCTTTTTTTAGCATTGTTTCAGCATACCAAATTGCCATCTCTACTAACTGCTCTGAACGAGCCGTATCCACAATACGGTTTCCCGTTGTTAATGGCGCAGCATCGCAAACCACAAGGTCGTAAGGTCCTAATGCCTTTATATTCCCACGAATTTCAGCATCATTCAAGTCCCCCTGCAAAAAAGTGAGATTTTCGCCTTTTACAGACTTTGAAAGAGGATTTAAATCGCAAGAAACAACTTTTCCCTTTTCTCCAAGATTTCTTAGAAGATAAGTTGTCCAGCTTCCTGGCGCCGCTCCCAAATCAAGAACAGTACAGTTCTTTTTTATAATTCCAAATTTTTCATCCATTTCTTTTAATTTATAAACTGAGCGGGCAGGATAGCCTTCAGAAAACGCTTTTTGAGACCAGTAATCGGGTTTTTCGTAACTATTTGATGCCATATATATTTTTTCGGCAAAGAATGAGTATCTGATGAGTTAAAAAACTATATAGCCCAAACTTTGAGTTTTTTATAAATTATAAAAAAAACGTTTTCAACGAAGTTACAATTTGTTCAGATGGTTGTGTTCGCACTTCGTTTGGATTGGTTTGGATTGCTACGCAACCTTAGTTGTTCTTATCGCACAAAATCTTCACAAATTGCAACTTCGCTTACGCTTTTGTCTATTTTTCTAAAAACTCAAAGTTTAGCCTATTTAAGTTTTTTACAGTTCGATATATAATCTTTTCATAATGAATAAGAAATTTTCCGAATACCTAGAACAAATTGAATCGACGCTAGACCATTTTCTTCCTGAAAACACAAATTCTACTTGGCAAGAGTTTTCGTTCAACGAGCTTCCAGATGCCGTTTCTTCAGATTTAATAGGCAATCTTATAACCCCTTGCAAAAATTTAATGAAACTAGGTGGTAAAAGATGGCGGCCTCTGCTGCTTGTGCTATGCTCAGAACTTGCAAGGCAGTCAAAAAAAGCAGGCAAAAACAACTTTGAAGAACTTTCGCTAAAACAAACTTATTCTTTAACGCCTCTTGTAGAATTTGTACATACGGCAAGCCTTATTCACGATGACATTGAGGACGGTGCCGACGTTAGAAGGGGCAAACCTGCCGCGCACATTACATTCGGGCTAGACACTGCAATTAACGCTGGCTCTTGGCTTTATTTTGAAGCGACAGCTTGCATAGAAACTCTAAATTGTTCAAACGAGTTCAAAAAGAATCTTTATTCACTTTATGCGCAAGAATTGCGGCGTTTGCATCTGGGGCAAGCGATGGATATTTATTGGCACAGAAATCCAACTGTAATTCCTTCTTCTAAACAGTATTCCGCAATGGTTCAGTGCAAAACAGGAACGCTTGCAAGCCTTGCCGCTCAAATAGGCTTTGCAGCTGGCGGAACGGAACAAAAACTTATTGCAGAAGGTGGAAAACTTGCCGCAAAACTTGGAGAAGGCTTTCAGATAATCGACGACGTTCAAAACCTGACAACAGGAAATCCTGGAAAAAAGCGAGGAGATGACATTGTAGAAGGCAAAAAGAGTCTGCCCGTGCTTCTTCATATTGAAGAAAATCCTGATGATTCTAAAATAATTTCTGGATACTTTGAAGAAGCGCGCAAAAATGGAATTGAAAGCCCCGCTGTAGAAGAATGTATTCGGCTGCTAGAATCTAAGGGAGCGATTTCTAAAGCGTGCGACTTGGGCAAAAAGTGCATAAAGGAAAACAGTTTTGCTTTGGCGAACTTATTTGGCTCTGCAGATAAAACTGAAGGAGCAAAATTAATTTTAAATCTCTTTGAGGACATGGTGCCTAATGCTTGAAACATCAGATTCTTTAAACAATCAAGCAATTTTGTTGACTGCTGACGGCTCTTACAAGGAAGCAATCGCTTGTTTTGTAAGAGCAATAATAATTGATAAAAACAATTCTCTTTTGTGGTTTAATCTGGGAATAACATATCGCGATTGCGGCAATTTAGAGCAGGCAAAACTTGCCTTAAAAAAAGCCCATAAGCTAGACCCGGACAACGAAGACATAATTGAAGAGCTTGCAATTATTTGCATTATGCAAAAAAACTATGACGAAAGCATGCTGTTTTGCAGAGAAGGAATTCTTTTAAATGACTGCAACCCAAATTTTTGGAATACTATTGGAGTCTGCGAATTTAATAAATATAACTACGAAGCTGCTTGCGAAGCTTTTGAAAACGCTGTAATTCTAAATCCTTATTACGAAGATGCTATTTTTAACTTGCGCGATACTTATGAAAAACTAGGGAATAAAAAAGGATATGCAGAATGCAACACAAGGCTTAAAGACTTAAAATAAAACTGCAAGGTCAAAAGCCGTTTTTTTATAACTACGGAGGAAGGAATTGAAAAATCTTTATACTGTAACTGCAATAAAAGAAGATTGCATAACCGTAACTCAAAAAAATGCGCTGCTGCGAAACAATACCAGCGCAAATATCAAGGTGAAAAATCCAAAATCGCTGAAACTTTGTGTAGGCTCAACCGTAACAATTGGATTTCCAAAAAAAATTGAAGCTATACAAGGAATTATTTCTCTGCTTATTCCTATTGCTTTCGCTTACACAGGATATTTTTTAAGTCCAAAAATTGCAAAACTTGCAAACTTTGCTCCGTCTGAAAAAAACATCTTTTTTTGCACAATAGTTGCATTTGCTCTTGCGTGCATAGGAATTTTTATTTCTTCCAGGAAAAATTCAGGAATCGCCCAGTTTCAAATAATTTCTGTAGTTGAATAACAGTGAATAGCCCTGTCTAGATGTGCTTTCTTGCCAATTCGCTTATTGCATCTGCCATTTGCATAAGCGGAACTTGCTTTTGCACTCCACCTAATTCCCATGCGACTCTTGGCATTCCATAAACGACAGAAGAATTTTCATCTTGACCTAAAGTATAGGCTCCCTGCCGACGCATTTCCGCAAGTTCTGCCGCTCCATCGCGTCCCATGCCTGTCATTATAACTCCGAGCGCGTCATTTTTATAAACCTTTGCGACGCTTTCAAACAAAACGTCTGCGCTAGGGCGATGCCCATTTCTTGGTTCAGACTGGCAAGTGCGAATTACATTGCCGCCAAGCCGTTCTTCCACGTAAATATGATAAGAACCTGGAGCAATATATATGTGTCCGCCTTCAATTTTTTCTTCATCAAAAGCTTCGCTTACTTCCAAAGGACAAATTCTGTTCAAACTTTGAGCAAATTCCGCTGTAAATCCAGCTGGCATGTGCTGCACAACTAGAATTGGCTGCTTTAAATGCGGATCTATCATTTTAAAAACATCTCGCAAGGCGTTAGGTCCGCCTGTAGAAATTCCTAGCGCAATGATTTTTATTCTGCCACCTTCGCGAAGAGGTTCTATTACAGCTGGCTGCTTTTTTTCAGCAGATGAAAAAACAGGCAGAACTCTGTGGTCGCGCTCCATGACGGAAACGCTTTCACCTTTTTGCTTTGCAACGAATTTTTCTGCTTCCCTAAGTTTTCTTAGATGAAGAATATGTTCCACGGACGGAACATTTTTTCCTTTCTTTTTTGCATAGGTAATACCATAAGAAGCGACTTTTTCTATAATTTCGTCCGCAACATTAACAACGTCCACAGAAACCGAAGAGCCGCCCGGCTTTGTAACAAAATCGCTTGCGCCAAGCTCAAGGCACTGCATTGTAACATCAGCGCCTTTTGTAGCGATACTTGAAAGAATTACAACAGGAATATCAATGCGCAAAGCCTTTCTTTGCTGCAAAAATTCAACGCCAGTCATAACCGGCATTTCTATATCTAGAACAATTACATCTGGCTTATAATTAGGAAGAAGCTCAAGGAGCATTTTACCGTTCATGGCTTTTCCTACAACTTTCATACCAGGGGTATCATCAATCATCCGCGAAACCAAATTCCGCATAAGAGCAGAATCGTCGCAAATTACTACTGAAAGCTCATCGTATTCTTTTTGTTCGTCCATAGCCACAAACCTCGCAAAATGTAAATTAAAATCTGAATATTTTATGCGATTTTAAATCTTTTTTTGATAAAGACATGCCCAATCTGTCTTTAAAAATTCAAATTTTGTATCCATTCCAAAAAGAGATTCCGAATGTCCTATAAAAAGATATGAATGGTTCGCCATAGAGTCCCAAAATCTGTCTAAAACAACTTTCTGCGCAGCTTCATCAAAATAAATCATTACATTGCGGCAAAAAACAATATCCAAATTCCTCATTCCAGAGTCATTCTTTAGATTGTGATAGTCGAACTTTACGCAATCCATAATATCTTTGTTTATTTGATAGCCTTCTGGAGTCTTTGTAAAAAAACTTGCAAGGTAGTCAGGAGGAATGCCGTCAACCTTGTTTTCCGCATACAATCCCTTTTGTCCAACCATAAGCGACTTTAAAGAAATATCAGAAGCCGTTACAGAAAACTTAAATCCCATTGGCAGGATTTTTTTCATTATCATAGCGATTGTATAAGGCTCCTCGCCCGTAGAACAACCAGCGCTCCAAATGCGAATAGTCTTGTCAAACGAAAGTCTTTTTTCTTCCAAGATGTGAGGAACAACATAATTTATAAGAGCATCAAAATGAGGCTGATTGCGGAAGAAACGCGTAAGATTTGTTGTAACAGAATCCAACATTCTCTTCATTTCTTCGTGGTCGGAATTAATAAGCCTATAATAATCTTCTACAGATTCCATTTTATGTTCTCTAAGAAGTTCTTTTATCCTGCTATCAAGAATAGGTCTGTTTGTCGCTGAAAAAGTAATTCCACTCTCGTTATAAATTGTCTTACGGAATTTTTCAAATTCCTCATCATTAAGAATATCAGGCATACAAAAGATTATAATTCTACGACTTCGAAATGTAAATAAAAACTTCAAAAAAACCGATACAATATAGCCCGAACTTCGAGTTTTTATAACAGTTGGAAAAAAGGCTTTCAGCGAATTTCCAATTTGTCCAGACGATTGTGCTCGCACTCCGTCTGAATGGAATTGGATTGCTACGCAACTTTAATTGTTCTAATCGCACAAAGTCTTCACAAATTGTCACTTCGCTTACGCTTTTGTTTATTTTTCTGAAAACTTGAAGTTTAGGCAGTATAGAACAAAATAGGCTCAATATTGAAATTTACAGATATTCTATAAATCTCAACTTTTGGTCTAGTAACTAAATTGAAAACTTGCAAAACAAAAAACGGAGTGTATAATAAAAAGTAACTTTTTGGGGTTTTGTTTTTTTTGAGGTTAAGATGAAATTAAAAACTCGATTTTCTTTAGTCGCAATTCTGTGCGGAATAGAAATGATTCTTCTTTCAACGATTACAATGTTTGGAACAAAAATCATTCAAAAAATGCATACTTTTCAATATAACGAGCTTGAATGTCAGTACGGAGTTTCAGAAATCATAAATTTTTTAAACCAAGGACTCTTTTGGTCAATCGACACAAGGACAATCAACAACGAATGGAAACAAAACGTTATTTCAACAAATAAGAAGTTTAGAGGACTGCAAGAAGACCCCATTACTAAATTTTTTAAAGGCGATGTGGAAACTTCTCTTTCAGATATTCAAAAAACGTGGCAATCAATAGTTGCAAAGCTTAACCCAATCAACGGACATTTTAAATCTATTCAAGATATAAAATTTACAGAAGAAGAAATTAGTTATGCCTCAAGATACGGAATTAAAGCCTGCAAAGAACGTTTTCCAGACTCGCAAGCAATAGAATCCGCAAACGAAATTGTTCTCATCATCGAAATTCAGATGAAAGATTTAATAAAAGACGGAATAAAACTTCAAGGGCAGATGAAAATTGTAAACGAAGAAATACGCGAAATTGTAGAAAACTATAGCCAAAAGTACAGGGTTATTGTTTTTATAGTAGGCGCAGTTTTCTTTGCCCTTATGATTTACAGTATTCTTTTAGGAACTGTAAAAGTTATAAACAACATAAAACGCGTTCACGACCTCTCAAAATCTTTGGCTCAAAAGGATTTTACAGTAGAATTAAAGCCTCAAGGCAGCAACGAAATGAAAACCTTGATGAAAAACATGAACGACATGGTTTCTGAAATAAACAGTTTCTTTATAGTTGTAAAAAAGACCGCTGCCAAGGCGATTTCTTCCGGGTATTCAATCAACGATTCTTCAATAAGCACTGCTGCGGCGACGAACCAGATAAACAATAATATTGAAGAAATTTCTAAAAAATTTGAACAGATTAATCATTCTGTAACTAAAACTGTGCAAGCAATATCAGAAATAGATTCTCAAGTAAAAACGCTTGTTAACGACAATAATTTTCAGGCGACTGCGATCGAAGAAAGTTCCAGCGCAATTTCAACAATGGCGGACGAGCTTTCTGACATAAAGGAAAATGCAGAGCAGAGAACAAAAAGCACAGAAGAAATGCGAGGCCTTGTTGCCGACAGCGAAACAAAAATTCATGCAACCAGCGGAATTCTTTCTGAAGTCATGAATATGCTTGACGAAATTGGAGAAGTTATAAACATTATAGACGATGTAACAGAACAGACCAACCTGCTTTCAATGAATGCGGCAATTGAATCCGCGCACGCCGGAGAATTTGGAAAAGGATTCGCTGTTGTTGCAGAAGAAATCCGTTCGCTTGCGGAAAGCACTTCCGAAAACTCTAAAAAAATTAATGAAGCCATTACAAATATCATAAACAAAGTGACAGAGGCGAACAATTCCAGCTCAGAAGCTTCTGAAAGTTTTGAAAAGATTTCCTCCCATTCAGAATTAGTAATAAATTCTTTTAAGGAAATTTCGCTAGGGATTGAAAACATAAACTCGAAGACAAGGCACATTGCAACAAAAACAGAACAAACCGCAACAACCGCGGAAAAAATTAATAAGTATTGCGAAAACCTAGCGGAACAGCAAGAAGCCGTTTATTCAGAAATTAATTCTATAAGCGATTTGTTCACACAGGCTCTTAGCGGAATTCACGAGATTCGAAACGGAACAGAAGACATAGTTCAAAGAATGGCAGCCGTTGGCGAGCAGAGCAAAGAGAGCTACAAAAACATGACTGACCTTGAAAACGTTCTTGAACAGTTCAAAACTACAAGCGACAATTCTCAAGAACTAAAGGAAGAAATAGACAATTCTAAAATCGAAAACATAATTTCGCCAGAACTTCAGGCTCAAATAGCAGCGGATTTTGACCAACAGGACAAAAAAAACTCAAACGAATTCGACAACCTCGATTTGGATAATATCGAAGAATACACAAATTGAACATATTAGCCAAAATTTTGAGTTTTTGGAAAAATAATAAAAGCGTAAGCGAAGTTACAATTTGTGAAGACTTTGTGCGATTAGAACAATTAAAGTCGCGCAGCAACTCAACTCCATTCAAACGAAGTGCGAGCACAACCGTCTGAACAAATTGTAAACTCGCTGAAAGCTTTTTTTCTAACTGTTATAAAAAACTCGACATTCTGGCTACTAGTTAAATATTATGCTTAATTGCCCTAAGTGCATTATTTCGCTATAATCTTTTTATAACAGAAATATTTTGATTTCAATTTTTTCTATCCAGACTTAAAAAATTTGAGGACTTTATGAGCAACGAACAAAGAAATCCGCTTTTATGCCATTGGGCTGATCAAATGGCTTCTAAAATAATTGCAGAAAAAGGCGATTTAGACCTTTACACCTGCGCTTCCGGCATTACCCCTTCGGGAACCGTTCACTTAGGAAACTTTAGAGAAATAATTACAGTAGACCTTGTTGTAAGAGCTTTAAGAGACCGGGGCAAAAATGTAAGATTCATTTATTCCTGGGACGACTATGATGTATTCCGAAAAGTTCCTGCAAATATGCCGAATCCTGAAATTTTGGAAAAGTATCTTAGATATCCAATAACAGAAGTTCCAGATACAACTGGAAGAAACGAAAATTATGCGCGCCACCACGAAGTCGACATAGAGCAGCAGCTTCCACGCGTTGGAATTCATCCGGAGTTTCTTTACCAGGCGAGCCGCTACCGGGCAAACCGCTATGCGGAAGGCATGAAAAAAGCATTGCAAAACCGCGAGCTCATAAAAGAATGTTTAAACGAATACCGCGACGAGCAGCACAAAATGAAAAAAGAAGACGTTTACTGGCCTGTATCTGTTTTTTGCGGAAAATGCAGCAAAGACACAACAGAAATAACTGGCTACGACGGCGAATACGGACTTTCTTACAAATGCGAATGTGGAAACTGCGAAAAAGTTGATCTAAGAACATTTAAGGGAGCAAAGCTCGGCTGGCGTGTAGACTGGCCAATGAGATGGAACGAAGAAAAAGTTGTTTTTGAACCAGGCGGAAAAGACCACATAAGCCCAGGCGGTTCTTACGACACTGCAAAGCTTGTTTCAAAAAAGGTTTACGGTTGGGACGCGCCAATTACAATGCGCTACGACTTTGTAAACCTTAAAGGTGTGCCAGGAAAAATGTCTTCATCAAAAGGAAAGGTTATAGCCCTTCCAGATGCGCTTGATGTCTACCAAGCAGAAGTTCTTCGCTACATTTTTGCAGGAACTAGACCAAACACAGAATTTGCAATTTCTTTTGACCTTGACGTTCTAAAAGTTTACGAAGATTACGACAAAACAGAACGAATTGTATACGGCGTAGACAAAGCAAAGAGCGAAGACTTGTTCAACAAGGAAAAACGAATCTACATGCTCAGCCAAATAGACGGCAAGTTTCCTGAAACAATGCCTTATCAGATTACTTTCAGAATGCTTACAACTTTGCTTCAAACATATTCTGGAAACATCGATGCAGTAATTGCTTCGCTTGGCGACGTAAAGCCAGAGCAAGAGGAAAGGCTCCGCCGCCGCTGTGAATGTGCATGGTTCTGGATAAAAAACAGCGCTCCTTCTTGCGCTCCAGAATTTTGCTTTGCGCTCAGAGAAGACGGCTCAAAAGCGGAACTTTCAGAAGAAATGAAAAAGGCGGTTATTAGAGTCCGCGACGAAGTTGCTCCAAAGGTTGGAACTTTTGCAACCGACAAAGACTGCCAGCAAGCAATGTACGATATAGCGACAGAACTTGGCCTTGACGCAAAGGCTCTGTTCACTGCGCTGTACCAAGCTTTAATTGGCAAAGACCAAGGACCTCGCCTTGCTTCGTTTATGAAAATAATTGGAAAAGATAAACTTGCAAAAATTCTTGCAGTTTACTAATCCGTCCAATTTTCGAGTTTTTAGAAAGAAGAAAAAAAGTGCAAGCGATTTTTTACAATTGTAAAAAATCGCTTACACAACTTCTTTTATTCTGTCGGTTGTGCGTATTCCGTAATCTTCTAATTCTTGAATATCGGTTTCGCAGTATTTGCCGTTTTTATTTGAAGGCAGCGCATAAAAAAGCGCGCAGCGATAAGCGCAGTTATTTTTTATATAAAACTCAAGTTCAACGTAAGAAATTGCTTCAAGCGCTTCTTTTCTAAGTTTTTTAAGATATTCTTCAACATCTTTTTGGTCAGCACCTTTTAAGTAACTTAAAAACTCGCTGTAACGGATTCCATAAAGGCTCATAGTCACAATGTCGTAGTCGTACAAAGGCTCCGCTGCATAAAAAAGATGCCCGCCATTGGCAGTTGCAATAAGATTTTCTTCGCCGCCAACATTTCTTACGTTGGCTATTAAATCGTTAAAAACAATGTCGTAGAATTGATTGTTGTCGTGAACGTATTGACAAAAACGGTTGTTATAAAGAACATCAAGAGTTAATTTTCCACCCATAGCAAGCCCCCTTTTTCCCTTTACATTATAAACCAGGGTGGAAAATTTTACCAATTTTATTTAGCCTAAACTTCGAGTCTTTGGAAAAATAAACAAAAGCGTAAACGAATTTACAATTTGTTGAAAGCATTTTTTTCATAATTTATAAAAAACTCGACATTTGGGCTATTTAAGTTTGTTAAAAAGTTTTTTAATAAGCCCTACTTTTCCAAACAAAAGCCAGAAAAGCAATGAAATAATTGCAATAACAGGTATTCCGCAGATTACTGCATAAAGAATGATTTTTAAAAGCCCTGCAAAGAATTTAAGCAAAGAACGTCCAAATGCAGAAATATTTTCGCCAAATGAAGGCCTGTGCAAAACTGGAGAAGTTTTTCCATCAGGAAGACGAAGAGTTATATTTATGGTAGAAAAATCAATTTGGTTTGAAAGCCGTTTCATTCTGCCTTCCATAGATTCCAATTCAGAAGTTACGGAATTCAATTCGCGTTCAATTTTTAGAATATCAGAAAGATTTTCTGCCTTTGCAAGATAGCCTTTTAGATTTTTTTGAAGAATCTTTTTTGTTTCGATTCTTGTCTGAAGGTCATAATACTGCTCGCTAACATCTTGAACATTCATGCTTCGGCTTTTTACAAGTCCAAGCTGGCCCGCATAGCTGATTGCCTCATCAAATCTTGCTGAAGGAACTTTTACTGTAAACGTGCAAGAATATTCATCGCGATAAGAATTGCTGATATATCCTGAAAACTTAGAGCAGAAATTTTCCATTAATTTGTCAGAAGAATCCAAATCTTCAATTTGAATGGAAATATTGCCATTTTTTATAAGTTTTCGCTCCTGAATATCAGACGAAGAACCTGAACTTTCTTCCATTGAAACAGAATCAGAAGCCATTTCCTTAGCATCATTTGTTGAATAGGCAGCAGATTTTGCCATCATCATTCTAGGAGCAGCATTTCCTACTGGCTCAGAATCTTCATAAAGAAAACTTGCAGTTTTTTCGATATAATTTTTTTTACCAGAACAAGAAGGCAGCAAAAATACACACAAAGCAAAAACTAAAAAAATATTTTTTTTCATAATTCCTCCCATAAAAAAGTCAAATAGAAAATATCAATTTTCGATTTAGGGATTATCAAATCCCTAAAAACGGCTGTGTCAAGGTCTTGAGCGTAAGCGTACCTTGGACTAGACGCATTTGACTTTTAAGTTGTTTCGCAACGAAGTGAGAAACAACAGATGATAAGAAAGTTTGCAACGCAAACTTTTAAAGATAAAAACAGACGCTATGTTCGGCTGTTTTTATCTTATCTCCAAATAAAATATTTTATTGTAATTTGTATAATAGCACGGAAAATGAAAATGTTCATTATAAAATCATTATAAAATAAGTTAAAAGGCAACCTTCCCTAGCATTTCAAAATCCTAAGCCAGTTTGCAGGGATTTCAAGGCGGTTCAAGTCGCTTTCACAAAAGATGCCGCCATTTAACACATCTTCGCAAGAACGATGAATTGTATTTTTTAAGCAGACGCAAGCAGGTTTATCTTCGCAATTGACGGCAACGATTATTCTTTGACCGTAAAATTCTCTTTCAAAAACAAACTGGCAGCTGCTAACAAAAATTTGACTGTAGCTTCCTTTTTTAAGCGCGTCAAACTGCAAACGGATTGACGCGAACTTTTGAATCGCTTTTGCAAGCGAAAGGGAATCCACATCAGGCTTTGCAAAATCCGGAACATGGCATTTTCCGTCCAAATCAGAAGAAGCGCCAAATGATGGGCGCAACTGCTCATCGCCAGAACTATTTCTTTTTCCACGCAAGCCGTATTCGCCACCGTAGTAAATCGAAGGAACTCCAGGCATTGTAAACAAAAGCCCGTAAAGTGGGAAAAGCCATCTTGAATCAGAAAGAACAGAAGCGACTCTGTCTACATCATGATTTTCCGCAAAATTGTAGAGCGGCATAAACTTGTAGATTCCAGAATTTCCAAACTGCCGATTCAAACTGTAAGCAATTTCAAAAAAATTGCGGCTATTAAAGCTTGACCACAATCCTTTGTAACATTCGTAGTTTGTAACGCTGTGCAACCTTGAAGGACGAACCCAATTATTGTAGTCGCCGTGAACAACTTCGCCCATAAGCCAAAAATCTTGCTTTATGGAAGCGCAAAATTTGCTGAGATTTTCCATAAAATTTGCGCTAAGAACATCTGCTGCGTCAAGCCTTAATCCGTCTATTTTAAATTCTTGAATCCAAAACTTTACCGCCCCAAACAAATGTTCTTGAACTTGACCACATTCACCGTTTAGCTTTACAAGGTCCTTGCAGCCAGCCCACCCTTCGTAGTCAAAATTGTCGCCATAGCAGCTTTTTTGTCCGAATTTCAAATTTTTGTACCAAGAGCAATAGCGGGAACTGTTTCCGTTTGCCTGAATATCTTTAAATGCAAAAAAATCCCGGCCTGTGTGGTTAAAAACAGCATCAAGCACGACTTTAAAACCCATCTCGTGAGCTGCATTGCAAAAATGTTTAAAAGATTCGTTATTGCCAAGCCGCCTGTCAACATGGTAATAGTCAACGGTGTCGTAGCCGTGAGATGAGCTTTCAAAAAGAGGACCAATGTAAAGGGCATTGCATCCAAGCTCGCGAATACGCGGAAGCTGTTCTTCCAAAGCAGAAAAAGCGCTGCCTGCAGGACATGAAAAGTCATTGCGTTTTGGGCAGCCGCACATTCCAAGCGGATATATATGGTAGAAAATCGAATCAAAAATTGTATCTTTCATAAAAACCTCAGGATTGTTCTTATATACCATTTGGTATATAAGAACAATATACCGATTGGTATACGTTTTGTCAATATTTTTTATTTGCCTTTTTAAACTTTTTACAATATAGTCGAAATGTTAAGTTTTTCTAAAAACTCAAAACTTAGGTCACTTATTCAATTCTTTATTGGAGGTATAAAATAATGAAATTGAAAATAAGGAAAATTTTAGGGGGGGGTAAGGTTGTTTTAGCATTCATACTTGCAAGCATATTTGTATCTTGCAATATGGATGACGACAATGATTCCCCAAAGACTCCAAAAGGAGAAGATTACGCAATCACAATTCTTTTTGATGAATCTAAAATTGAAGTTACAAAAGGATTTGTTGATACAGAAGCTGTAAAAAATAACGGCACGGTAAAAGCGTGGGAAACCTTAAATGTAAAAGCCAAAAACTTTACAGAAGGAAAAACCATTGACTACTGGAAAATTAACGGCGCAAAAGATGATGGAACTGACAAGAAAGGCAGAAAATCGTTCCAAGTTTCAGCAATAACAAAAAATGAATGTATTGAGCAGGACGGAAAATACATTTATTCAATAGAGTTTACAGAAAGAGCTTTGTATTCCGCAAAAGTTACTTATGACACAGATTATGTTATATGCCAAACAAGTTCATGGTCTTCTTCAGGCACTATAGAAAGTGGAAAAACAGTCACAGAAAGCGACACTCTTTCAACACTATATTTTAACCTAAATGAAGATAAAATGTCTTCAGATTGGACTAGCGGCACAAAAACTTATATTTACGGATATTCACTAGACGGCGGAAAAACAGAAGTCTATTATCCAAGCACGGCTCTTCAAAAAAGATACTATCAGATAAACTTAGCGGATGCAGACGGAAAAGACATTGATTTTAAGTTCCTTACAAAAGAACCTAAATCTACGAAAATTGTTTTTGGCACTGAGTTGAAAGTTTCAAAAACCTGCTATTACAGAACATTAAATTCTAAAACAGGAAATTATGATGCAAAAACAGAAGATGTTCTTTCAGATGACACTCCAATTTACGAAGGCGAAATAATTGCAATCAAACTAGCTTCCGGAGAAAGCGCAGAGCCTGCAAAAATCTTTGTAAATGGAACATCCCTAGAAAAGTTTTATAAATGTCCATTCCTTTGCGAATCAAAAGATGGAGATTTAAAGATTATTTACTCTTCTTCAAATATGATTCCTGCAAAAGACAACAAATTTACAATAGAGTATAAATAAGATAGATTTAGTTTCTAATATAAACCAAACGGCTGGATAAAGTCTTACGTAAGCGAGCCTTGCCCAGCCGTTTTTTAAATTTTCCGCACATTTTCGCTCATTAGTGTTGATTAACATCTTCATTACATTTAAAATATTTCATTACGTTTTTTATTTTATGGGGGAAATATGACAGCTGCTGTCATTGCGAAAATAGTCGCATTTGTAATTTATTTAGGTTTAATGGTTTATGTAGGTTTAAAGACCGCAAAAGGCAACGACACCGCTTCTGATTTTTTTCTTGGCGGAAGAAAAGTAGGGCCTTGGGTAACGGCACTTAGCGCAGAAGCTTCGGATTCATCTGCATGGCTTTTAATGGGTCTTCCAGGTCTTTGCTATCTTGGAGGATTTAAAGAAACTTTTTGGACTTCGCTTGGTCTTATTGCAGGCACTTATCTGGCATGGCTTATCATCGCAAAGCCATTAAGAAAGTGCTCAATAGCATTTGGCGATTCAATTACAATTCCAGAATTTCTTACAAACCGATTCAAAGACAAATCTCACATTCTTATGGTTGTAGCGGTTTTCTTTATCGTTGTTTTCTTTACAATTTATACAGCCTCTGGTTTTGTTGCCTGCGCAAAACTTTTCCGCTCTGTTTTTGGACTCAACTGGAATCTGGGTCTTTTAATAGGATTTATAATCATACTTTCGTACACAATAATGGGTGGCTATAAAGCCGTTTGCACTACAGACTTTATTCAAGGCACTTTAATCTTTGTGGCATTTGTAATTTCTTCTATTATTATCATAATCGACTTAGGCGGAATTGGAAACGCGGTTACTCAAGTTCAGTCTTTTACAGACAAGGCCTTGAGCGGAGAATTTGGTTCGCAAATCTTAAACAACTTTAAAAACAACAAATCGTTCAGCTTTGTTTCTGCTCTTTCCGCATTTTCTTGGTGCTTAGGCTACTTTGGAATGCCGCACATAATCGTCCGATTTATGGGATGCCGTTCAAACAAGGAAATAACAACCGCTCGCAGAGTGGGAATTTCCTGGATGGTTATTTCGTACATTGGAACATTTATAATTGGAACGCTAGGAACGGCTTACCTTTTTAACAAAGGAGTTCTTTTGGGAGCAAACGCAGAAGACGTTGCTATCGAAGGCATAAAAGTTTTGGGAGCAGGAACTCAAGAAGCCGTTTTTAGCGAATCTATGCTCAGAATGTACCCGGCATTTATTGCAGGTCTTTTCTTGTGCGCAATTCTTGCAGCGGCAATGTCTACTGCCGACTCTCAACTTTTGGCAGCTTCTTCAGCAATCGGCCAGGATATTTTTAAAGGGCTTATAAAAAAGGATGCCGACGATAAAAAAGTTATGCTTGTTAGCCGAATTTCTGTTTTTGCAATTGCTCTTGTAGGACTGCTTCTTTCTCTAAATCCAGACAGTTCAATCTTCAGTTTGGTTTCGTTCGCTTGGTCAGGATTCGGCGGAACTTTCGGTCCGTTGATTCTTCTTGCGCTTTACTGGAAAAAAACCACAGCAAAAGGAGCAATTGCGGGTCTTATTACGGGCGGAGTAACTGACGTCGTTTGGCACTACCTTAAAGGCGGAATTTTTGACATATACGAAATTCTTCCTGCATTCATAGCTTGCTTTTTAGTAACAGTTGTGGTTTCTTTGCTTGATAAAAACAAGGATCCAGAAATGCTCCGCGAATACGACGAATACAAAAAGATGGAAGACTAATTATCTTTGAAATTTTGAGTTTTTATAAATTTTGAAAAAAACGCTTTCAGCGAATTTACAATTTGCTGCAGATGATTGTGCTCAAACTTCGTTTGAATTGGTTTGGGTTGCTATGCAACCTTAATTGTTCTTATCGCACAAAATCTTCGCCAATTGTAAATTCGCTTACGCTTTTATTTAATTTTCTAAAAACTCAAAATTTAATCATTTATCACTAATTATTAAATATTTATCGTTTTTCATTAAAAATATATTGACAAACATTAAATTCAATCTTATATTGTAATCTTGAGAAGCAAAACTTTGCCAACCGCAAAGTCAAAGTTTTGCTTCTCGACGAAATTTATTCACTTTGAGGTTACAATATGAAAAATCTAAACAAAGCCACAAAAATCATCGCAAAATGCTGTGAAATTCTTTTTTTCGCATGCTCACTTACCATGGTCGCAGCGATAATTGCATCTTTTGTTTCGGTTGAAAAATTCGGAAACTTCTTGCTAGAACAGGTTGGCGACGGACAAATCGCCACAAACGGATTTGAAATTTCAATCGCAAATGAAAATGGAATTCTTATTCCGCAAGCGGTGAGAATCTTTTGCTTTGCAGGACTTTTTACGATGCTCTGCATGACAATGATTTTCAGAAACATCTATCTTATTATAAAGACAACAGAAGGAAAAACCTGGTTCAGCAAAGGCGCAACTCCATTCCAAAAAGACAACGTCCGAATGATTCGCGAAATTGGAATTTTTAGCATTATGATTCCAGTTATCGGTCTTATTATGAGCGCAATCGCAAAGCTTGCAATTGGCGTTGACAACGTTGAAACCAGCGTTCAAGTTACAGGAATTGCAATGGGAATCGCCATGATTTGCCTTTCGCAAATTTTTTCTTACGGAACAGAACTCGAAAGCGAAGTTGAAGGGCTTGTATAAAAAGAGGCGATTATGGGCAAAATTGTGCTTTATCTTGACCGCGTAATGGTCGAAAAGAAGATGTCGCTCGGAGAACTTGCAGAAAAAGTGGGCATTACAAATGTAAATCTTTCTAAAATAAAAAACAACAAAGTGAACGCAATCCGCTTTTCTACGCTAGAAGCGATTTGCAGAACGCTGGACTGCACTCCTGGCGACATTCTAAAATACGAAGAAGATTAGAAAGGTTTATCCTAATTTAAAGTTTCTTTTATTTGTGGTAGAATGTTCTTATGCAAAAAGAACTTTCTATCACTGTAAAACCGCAAGATGAGAAAAACGAGAATCTTATTCAAGAGCTTATTCAGAAAGAACTGAAAAATCAAAATATTGATTCAAAAATGCATGAGGTTCACTGCGTTTTTGCTAAAAAATCGATTGATGCAAGGCACGGACAATTAAAAATCCACCTAAGGTACAAAATTTATATCGACGAGCAAGTTCCAAAACAAGGAACGGACGAACTTCCACAATGGAAAAAGCTTTCTGCCGAGGATAAAAAAATTCCGCAAGTAATTATTGTAGGCTCAGGACCGGCGGGACTTTTTGGCGCATTAAAACTGATTGAGCTTGGCATACGCCCAATAATTATTGAGCGCGGAGAAGAAACTTCTGAACGAAAAAGAACTATCGCAAAAATCAGCACAGAAGGCAAAGTGAACGGCGATTCAAACTACTGCTTTGGCGAAGGCGGCGCCGGAACTTTTAGCGACGGAAAGCTTTACACTCGCAGCAACAAAAGAGGAAACATCAGCCGGATTCTTCAAATTTTTGTAAAATTTGGCGCAAATCCTTTAATTTTAACAGATGCGCATCCTCACATAGGAACTGAAAAATTGCCGCTCGTCATAAACGAAATGAAAAAGTTCATAATCGAGATGGGAGGCTCTTTTCTTTTTAACACTAGATGCGTGGATTTTATAGAAGAAGATTCTACTGTAAAAGGGATTGTTGCAAAAAATACAGTTTCCGGCGAAATACAAAATTTTTTAGCAGATGCTGTACTTTTAGCAACTGGGCATAGCGCGGTAGATATTTATGAGCTTCTTGCTCAAAAAAATCCTAAGTCGCTTGAATCAAAAACATTTGCCGCTGGAGTAAGAGTTGAACACCCTCGAACTTTAATCGATTCAATTCAATATCACGGAAAAACAGAAGGCATGGAAGCCGCTGAATACAGGCTTACAACACAAGTGGAAGAACGCGGGGTCTATTCATTCTGCATGTGCCCAGGCGGAGTTATAGTTCCAAGCGCGGCAAGCGAAAATCAAATTGTTGTAAATGGAATGAGTTCCAGCACAAGAAACAGCAACTGGTCAAACGCCGCCATAGTTACAGAAATTCGTCCGGAAGATATACCGGAAGAATTTGTTCATCAAGCTAAAGGAAGAGGCTGCGCCGCCCTTGCAGGTCTTATCTTTAGAAACTGGCTAGAAGAAGAAACTAAAAAACATGGGCAAGGTCAAAAGGCGCCCGCCCAACTTATGACAGATTTTCTTGCTCACAAGCAATCAAAAGACTTGCCGCAAACAAGCTACACGCCGGGAGTTGTTTCTTCAAGGCTAGATATTTGGCTTCCTGATTTTATTGGAGGAAGACTTGCTCAAGGATTCTTGAATTTTGGCAAAAACATGAAAGGCTTTGTTTCAAAACAGGCGATTCTTATAGCCAGCGAGACAAGGACAAGCACTCCAGTAAGAATTGTTCGCGACGCAAAGACGCTTGAATCGCCTGTCTTAAAAAACTTGTATCCGTGCGGAGAAGGCAGCGGGTATTCAGGCGGAATTGTCTCTTCTGCAATGGACGGAGAACGTTGCTGCGAGGCAATAGCGCAAGCGTTGCTTGAAAAGCATTAACCTTTTATTATGGAAAAACCTCTTATTTTATGCACAACACTTCTTATAGAAACTTCTCCTCAGGCGTTGCCGCTTGGAGCTGCGTGCATTGCCTCTGCATTAAAACACGATAATTTTATTGCGCAAAACTTCAACGTTGAATTAAAAGCGTTTAGCAAGGAAGGTAAAGACTTTTTCGATGCAAATTGTGTAAATTCCACCCCAGATGCTGCCCTTTTTATTGCAGAAAATATTATTCAAATTGCAAAAAAAACGAATGCCACTTTAAAATATGTGGGATTCAGCGTTTTTGTTTGGAACCGCAACGAACTTGAAGAAGCCGCAAGGATTTTAAAAACCAAGTGTCCAAATATAGTGACATTTGCAGGCGGTCCTGAAGTCACTGCAAATGCAGAAAGTTTTACATCCTTTGACTACTGCATAAAAGGTCCTGGCGAAAAAATAGTTCCCGAACTCATAACATTTTTAGAAAACGGCGGCTCAAAAGAACAGGCAAAAAAATTATCGCAAGAAAGAATTTTTCAAACAGATGCGGAAAACCTTTCTTCCCCTTACCTTGACGGAACTTTAGACCCAGCCGAATACGGCGGCGCATTGTGGGAACTTGCAAGAGGCTGCCCTTTTAAGTGTTCTTACTGCTACGAATCAAAAGGCGAAAAAAAGATTCGCTACTTTCCAATGCAAAGAATTGAAAAAGAGCTTGAACTTTTTAACAAGAAAAAAATCAGCCAAGTGTTTGTGCTTGATCCAACTTACAACGCAGACAAAAACAGGGCAAAAATTCTTTTAAAAAAAATTGCCCAAAAAGCGCCAGGAATATTTTTTTATTTTGAAGCCCGCGCAGAATTTTTAGACAGGGAACTGGCAAAGGCTTTTACAAGAATTCCATGCGCGCTTCAATTTGGCTTGCAAAGTTCAAATCCAGAAGTTTTAAAATTGGTAAACAGAAGTTTTGACAAAAAATTGTTCACCAAAAACATTGGAATTCTGAATCAAGAAGGCGTAGTTTTTGGATTCGACTTAATCTACGGACTTCCAGGCGACACCTTTGAAGGTTTTAAGAAAAGCATTGATTTCGCCCTAAACTTGTATCCAAACAACCTTGAAACGTTTTGCCTTTCAGTTTTGCCTGGAACTGCTTTAGCAGAAAATGCGGTTTCTTTGGGATTAGATTTTGAAAAAAACGCCCCGTATCACGTAATAAAATCGAAGTCTTATTCACAAAAAGAAATTGAAAAATCAGAAGAGCTTAGCCATGCCTGCAACGTTTTTTATAATCAAGGAAGAGCTGTTCCTTGGTTTCTTTCGGTTTGCAAAGCCTGCCACAAAAGACCAGTTATCTTGCTTGAAGATTTTTCAAAATGGTATTCCCAAACAAAAGAAAAGAACGATGGACAATCTTTAGCAAAAATAGACACTCTTTGCTTAAGCCACGAAAAAATTGAAAAACTTCAAATTGAGTTTATAAGAGCCGAATTGCAAAGTTTTTATTTAGCGGCAGAAAATATCATTCGCATAAACGGAGCGCTTAGCCGAGTAGAATCAGACGGAAAAGTTCAATATCTGAGTTTAGATTTTCATCCTGACGATTTAATGAGCCAATTTGCTTGCAATATAAAATTCTTTGCACAGAACGCAAAAAAATACAAATGCAAGGTAAAATGTTTTAAAGGAAAAAACGGCACAGATTGGACGGTTGAAAAATAAACTACATTGACGCCAAAGCCGCCAATTCTTCCCACCTAGAATACTTTGCATCCAAATCTGCGCTTACTTTTGAATACTCTTTGTTCAAAGTTTGAAAGTCAACGTTTCCGCCTTTAGAAAGCTGCCCTTCAAGTTCAGATTTTTTTTCTTCAAGCTCAAGAATTTTGCCTTCCAGCTCTTCAAATTCCTTTTTTTCTTTAAAGGTCATCTTCCGCTTCGCATTAGAAGGCTGCGAAACTTCTTGCGTTATACTCTGCTGTTTTTTTTCTGCCTGATTTTTTTCCTTTTGCTTTTGCTCGCGGTATTCAATATATTCAGAGCATTTTCCTACAAAGCCAGAAATGCCGCCATCTTCTTCAAGAATAAAAAGAGAATCTGCGACTTTATCCATAAAGTAACGGTCGTGGCTAACAATCAAAAGGCAACCCTGATATTGCAAAAGAAAATCTTCCATTACGTTCATTGTAAAAATATCAAAGTCGTTTGTAGGCTCGTCTAGCACAAGAAAGTTTGGATTAGTCATCAAAAGCCGGATTAAAAACAGACGTTTGCGCTCTCCTCCGCTCAAACTTGAAAGAGGCGAATGTTGTATTTTTCCTTCAAAACCAAATTCGTTCAAAAAAAGAGCGGCGCTCAAAGTTTTTCCGTCGGTACGAGTAATGTACTCGCCAGCTTCCTTTAAGTATTCAATTACAGTCTGATTCAAATCTTTAAATTGCGGATTTTGATTGTAATAGCCAAAAACAGTGTTCACTCCGCAGGTTACAGTTCCTGTATCTGGCGGAACAAGGCCTGTAACTATATTTAAAAAAGTTGACTTTCCAGAGCCGTTATCGCCAAAAACACCGATTCGCTGCCCTTTTGTAAATGTATAAGAAAAGTCCTTTATAACTGGAACATTTTGACCGCCTGAGCAAACGCCGCCTTTTGGATATGACTTTGAAATGTGCTCAAGCTCTAAAACCTTTCCGCCAAGCCTACGCCCTTGAACTTCAAAAGAAAATCCTTTTTCCTGCCTAAATTTTTCGCGGTTTATTAATTGCATATCACGCTGAATTCGCGCTTTCGCCTTTGTTCCTCGAGCGCAAGGACCTCGCATAAGCCAGTCGCGTTCAAACCGCAAGATGCTTTCAATCCGTCTGTCTGTATTCTGCTGAATTTGAGCTTCGGTTTCTTTTTTTTCAAGGTAAGTTGAATAGTTTCCCTGATAGAGCTTTAAACGATGATTTGCAATTTCAAAAATATTGGTGCAAACTGCATCCAAAAAATAGCGGTCGTGGGTAACCATTAAAACCGTTCTGTCTGTATCGTGCAAATAGTTTTGGAGCCAGGTAATCGTAGAAATATCCAAATGGTTTGTAGGCTCGTCCAAAAGCAATAGCTTTGAATCTTCGACCAGAACTTGAGCAAGAGCAACTTTTTTTACCATTCCACCGCTGAGCTCGCCCATTTTTCTGTTCAAATCAGTAATTCCCAACGTAGAAAGAATTGAAGAAACTTGAGATTCATAGTTCCACAAATCTTTGTCTTCCATCTTTTTATTCAATTCTTCATAACGCTTTTGCACGGAAGCACTTTCGCTTGTTGAAAGTTTTTGGCAGACTTCTAAAAAATCCTGAATTATCGCGAGTTTTGGAGAAGGGCTTTTAAAAATGTGCTCTTTTATTGTATCATTCGGCTCAAAAACAGGAGATTGCGGCAAAAAAGAAAGTCCTGCGCTGCGGTTTATTACCACAGTTCCTTCATCGGGAGCTAGAACACCTGCAATTGTGTTCAATAAAGTGGATTTTCCAGAGCCGTTGCGCCCAATTAAAGCGGCTTTTTCGCCGTAGTCCAAACCAAAAGTTACTTCTGTAAAAAGAGGTTCTTCCCTTCCTATTTTTGAAACATTGTTTACCGAAAGTATATTCATTTTTTTCTATACAAAAACTACTGCCAAGATTCGTAAAGCCACATGGAATCTGGATAATAGTTCATAAAAAGTTCCTTTACGTCTTCTTTTTCAGCCCCGAAAGAAAGATGGCACATTCGAGTCTGCGCGTTGCTTGTTATAATAAATTTACCCAATGAATAAGCTCCATATCCAATATCGATTAAAGAATCCATATCAGTATCCGAAAAGGAAAATTCTATTTTCCAGGAGCGTTCATTTTCAAAAAAATCGGCGCTTACTTTTTTTACAAAGTACATACCCGGCTCAACATTGGATTTTATGAGTTCGCCACGATAATTGCTTGTCATTGTATATGTTTTTCCAGTTTTATAGTTTTCCAGAACAACTGTAATTCCATTCTTTTGACTTTTTTGTCCGTAAAAATAATCATCTGGAACGATTTCCGCATAGCCGTAAAACATTGCAACATTCTTTTGCGAAGGTTCTGGAATCGACGCGCAGCTTGTAAAAACAAGAGCAACAACACAGATAAGCTCAAAAAACTTTTTCTTAATAACTTTCATAAAATTTTAACTCCTATAAGAAAGTTTGCAACGCAAACTTTTTAAGCTATTCTATTTTTCTAGGTACAAAGTACCAAAAAGGTGCGGGATAGATTTGCGCTTTTCCAGTTGCAATTGCGGTTTCCGGAGAAAGCGGATATTCATTTTCGAGCATTTGCGAATAAGTTTTTTCGCCCGTTATGTACCACAACGTTAGAAGAACTGCTGGCTTTTGGATTTGCATTGAAGGGATTTCCAAATACGCTTTTAGCATGGCGACTGGTTCAATTGTCTGTTCATAAGTTTCTGCGCCGCTCAATGCGCACCATTGGTCGTAAAGTTTTACAGTCGCTTGAATTTCCTCGCTTTTTGAATTGCGAACTGCGGAATTAAGCCAGTTTTTTGCATTTTCGTAGTCGCCGGCACTTAAGGCGCATCGAACAGCGTCAATTACAAGCCGTTCGCTAGATTTTTTAGGCATACCTTCAGCATTGCCGGCTGTAATGCCAGCTGCGATTGAATAAGACTTCTGGGCATCTGCATAAAGAGCCATTGCTTCTTGCAAAGTTCCCAAAAAAGCATAGGCAGCCTTTTTTTCCGCTGGAACGGATATATTTCCTATAACAGACTGAATATACTTTACAGCATCTTCAGGATTTTCTTTTAGGACTGCCTGTTCAGACATTTTTTTTGCAGTAAGTTCTTGCGCAAAAAGCAAATTTGATAAAGCCAATGAAAAAGCGATAAGAACAAATATTTTTATTTTCATACAGGACATCCTGTTTCTGCCTGAGAAGAAATTGCTTCTTCAGAAGGATTTTCGCTCTTTTCTTTTAGAGGCTCTTTTTCTAAAGATTCTGCCACGTTTTTTTCAGCGTTTTGGGAAGTTGAATTTTGTTTTTCTTCTGCTTTTTTAGAATCTTTTTTTTGCTTGATTTCTGCTTTTTTTAGTTTTTCAGCAATTTTCTTTTCAAGCTTGCCTTTTCTTGCGGACTTATTAATAAAAGCAAACGGCAAAGTTACAATTACGCCAGCCACAAAAGAAATTATAATCGTTAAAAAAACTGGAACCTGCGAAAATGTGTGAAATAAAACATTTACATCGCATTTGTTATCAAGATTAAATCCTGCAAAAAAGGCTAACACAACTACGCAAATAATTGAAATAATCAGTTTTACAATCATAAACACCTCTTAAATTATTTTTTGACCTGCTAATTTACAACAGTTCCTCGATATGTGTGTCCGCTAAGCTCGTCAAGATGAACCGTTAAAAATTTCCCAATCATATTTTTTTCTGCTGGAAAGGCAACTTTTTCATTGCGGGCAGTTTTTCCTAGAAGCTCGTTTTTATTATCGCGGCTAACACTTTCTGCAAGAACCTGCACAGTTTGTCCGACATTTTTCTGCATTTCTTCCTGTGTAATTACAAGTTGCAAATCGATGACTCTTTGCAGGCGTTCGCTCTTTACTTCCGCTGGCAATTGCTTCATTTTTGCAGCCGGCGTTCCTTCCCTAGGATTATAGTAGTACATCATTGCAGATTCGTATCGAACCTTTTTCATTAAATCTAAGGTCTGCTCAACGTCTTGTTCAGTTTCGCCAGGAAATCCCATCATAATGTCAGTGGTAAGGGAGACATCTGGAATAGCTTTTTTTATGCGTTCAACAAGCTCAAGATACTGTTCGCGAGTGTAATGTCGGTTCATAGCTTTTAATACGGCGGTCGAGCCGTTTTGAACAGGAAGATGTATGTGATGGCAAAGAACTTTTTCCTTTGCAATAACTTCAATAACAGAATCGCTAAAGTCTTTTGGATGGCTAGAAGTAAAACGTACCCAGCCAATAGAAGAATTTGCTTTTTTTAGGTGATTTGCAATTATTTGAAGCAGTGCCGCAAAATCTGTGTCGTTGCCGTCGGAATCTTTTCCGTGATAGGAATTTACATTTTGACCTAGCAAGGTTACATCGCGGACTCCATACCCATTTAAGGTATCAAGCTCTTTTAAAATATCTTCAACCGGACGGCTAATCTCTCTTCCGCGAACGTAAGGAACTATGCAATATGTGCAAAAGTTATTGCAGCCGTGCATTATTGGAACAAAGCAGCCAAAGTTGCCCTGCTCGTAAGAAACTGGCGCAAACTTGTACTGCTCAGTGTCATCAGGAATAAAAGCTGGACGGCCTTCTTCAACCGCATTTATTATTTCGCCAAAATGATGCTTTGCATAAGTGCCCACAACGTAATCGATGCAAGGCCAGTCCTTTTTTACAGAATCTAAAAGACGCTCCGCCATGCAGCCCATAAAAACAAGAGTGAGAGGCTTTGGCCCATCTTTTGCGTACTCTGCAGCATCCTCTAACAATTTTATTTTTGCGTCAGGTTTACATTCGCGAACTTTTTTTAACCCTGTAAACCAGCCTAATCTTCCAATAATTCTATCTTCTGCAGTTTTTCGAATGGAGCAAGTATTTATTATAATCATATCGCTCAACTGAATGTTGCCTGCCTTTTTCCAGCCTCTAGAAATAAGAAGCTGTTCAACGGCGGCACTTTCTGCAACATTCATTTCGCAGCCATAAGTTTCAAAAAAATAGGTCATACTCAAATTATAATAAAAATAGCCGTTATTCTCAACAAGATTTCAAATTAAAGCCCTAAAGTCGGAATAAAAAAGAACAAAAAAAACTTCGGGGACGGACTATCCTCGAAGTTTTAGGCGATTAGATTTTCAGTTCGAAAGCCGGGCTTTCAGTTTATTTTTTAGAAAGCTTGTATTTCCAGCTAAATGGAATTGAAAGACCTGCAAATCCATCTGCATCAAAAGCGGTGCGAACTCCCAATGTAAATGTTCCTACATTTGTCTTGTATTCTCCGTAAGGATAAAGAACAAATCTGTTGTCTTCGTCGGATTCCAAGCCGTGCCTTACATCAGCTTTTAGGCTCAAATCAAGGTCATCTAAAGGCGCGTAAGAAACTGCCAATGCTATATAGTATGGAATTCCGTCCTGTGCATAAGCGTCTCCGCTTCCGTCGCCTTTTATATTATTTAGACCAATCTGCATATCGCTTGCCAAAAACCATCCTGAATCGCCAAAGTCGTAAGAATAACTAACTTGCAATGCGTGTTCAGTTGATGGCAAATAATCATCATTATTGTAGTTGTAAACATAACCTGCGTTCAATGTAAGATTTTTTACAATATTAAGCCCTGCAAAATAGCCGAAACTTACAGATTTTTCAGTTACATCTTGAGCTGTAAAACCTACATTAAATATATCTTTTTGAGAATAAAGCAACCCGAAATTCAAATTAAGGCGGCTTTCAGCGGCAACTGCAGTTGAAAACTTGAAGCCTGCAATATCAAGAACAACGCCTGCACCGTCATTGTCAGCAAGTTTTCCGTAACTAACTACGTCGTCATTTGCAAGAAGAGAAGCTGAAGGAATTGCCCACTTTGAAAAGAATTTGTTTCCGCCAATAAAATTCAAAAATTCAACTGGACGAAGATTTACATATCCTGAAAGTGAAAGTTTACTTGTAATATCCAATCTTATTCTGGAATCGAGTTTTTCAGAAGCAACATCCAACTGAACTCTGTCGCCAACACTTACAGCTTGCTTGTTAAAATCCTTGTCGAAAACTAAAAAGTCATCAGCCTTTGTGTTGTCCGAATCGCCACCAAAAGTATTTGACAAAGAGACAGACTGCGCAAACGCGCCAGCAAGAAAACCAAGAAGCACCACTGTCGCAATAAAATGTTTTTTCATAATTTTACCTCTTTTTTCTGATTGCTTTAATGTTTTTTTACAAACAATCAGTTTATGTCTGAACTATAAAAGTTTTTTGTTTGTTTTTAATGGAATATTTGCAAACAAAACGTAAAACTTTGTGAAATTTAAGCAAAACTATCGTTTAAATTGTCCTGTAATAGAAAAGATTGCCCATTCGGCGATATTTGTGGCATGGTCGCCAATTCGTTCAAAGTATTTGGCAATCATCAAGTAATCCAAAATTTGCTCTCCGTTTTCAGATTTTTTTATTTCGCTTACCAAGCTTGTTTTTACAGAATAGAACAAGTCATCAACAATATCGTCCTGAGCAATAACTGCAAGAGCCTTTGAAACATCTTTAGAAATATACGCTTCTAGGCTATTGTGAAGCATACTGATAACTTCTGCAGACATTTTATTGATATTTTCAAGGCCATTGTACTTAAAATCTGGCAATTTGATTATTAAATCCGCAATATCCGAGGCGTGATCGCCAATCCGTTCCATATCTGTTACCATTTTTAATGCCGATGTAATAACTCTAAGATCGCCTGCAACTGGCTGCTGCTGAAGCAAAAGTTTTATGCACTGCTGTTCAATTTCTCTTTCTTTAGAATCGATTGCATCATCGTTCTTCATTATTGCATACGCAGAATCGCAATTTTTTTCTGCTAAAGCAAGGACTGTCTGCTGTATTGCAACTTCGATAAGTTTTCCCATGGAAATAAGGTTTTCGTTTAAACTTGAAAGCTCTTCTTTGTATTTTTCTCTCATTTTATTTTCCTCAACAAGCTAAAAATATTCAGTTTACGCATATTTTAAATATAAAAATGGTTTGCAACGCAAACTTTTCAAAAGACTTAAATCAACCAAATCTTCCTGAAATGTATTCTTCGGTTTTTGCACATTTTGGCATAGAGAATATTTGCTCTGTATCTCCTGTTTCTATAATTTCTCCTAAAAGGAAGAATACTGTTTTATCTGAAATACGAACCGCTTGCTGCATATTATGAGTAACAATTACGATTGTGTATTTTTCTTTTAGCTGCATTACGCAGTCTTCAATTTTAGAAGTTGAAATAGGATCCAGCGCAGATGTAGGCTCGTCCATAAGAAGGACATCTGGCTGAACCGCAAGAGCCCGCGCAATGCAAAGACGCTGCTGCTGTCCTCCGCTTAAAGCCAAGGCTGATTTCTTTAAGTTGTCTTTCATTTCGTCCCAAATGGCGGCGTTTTTTAAAGATGTCTCAACAATTTCATCAAGCTCGCTTTTTTTTGTTATTCCATGCGTTCTAGGTCCAAAGGCGATATTGTCATAAATGCTCATCGGAAAAGGGTTCGGCTTTTGAAAAACCATTCCAACTTTTCTTCGCAATTCGTTTACATCTTTTGTCTTAAAAATGTCCTGTCCATCAAGAAAAATGTTTCCTGTGATGCGGCAGCCTTCTACAAGGTCGTTCATCCTGTTCAACGATTTTAGAAGAGTAGATTTTCCGCAGCCAGATGGTCCAATAAAGGCCGTTATTTTGTTTTTATATATGTCAAGATTTATATTTTTTAATGCGTGAAAATCACCGTAATACAAATCCAAGTTTTCAATTTTAAGCTTTACATCGTTTTCCATAAAAATCCCTGCCTATTTTTTTATTTTTTTTGCCAAAAAGGTCGAAAAAGCATTTATAAGAATTACAATTATAAGAAGCACTACCGCGGTCGCAAAAGCCTGCTCTGTGTGCAAGCCTTCAGAACTAAGGACGTACATATGAATTGCCAGCGTTCTTCCCGAACCAAAGATGTTTGCAGGAATTTTTGCTACCGTTCCCGCAGTGTAAATCAGAGCGGCAGTTTCTCCTACAACGCGGCCTGTTGCAAGAATAATTCCACTTAAAATTCCAGGCACTGCGCTTGGAAGAACAATCTTAAAAATTGTCCTGACCTTTCCAGCTCCAAGTCCAAAGCTGCCTTCCCTATAAGAATCCGGAACCGCCAAAAGAGCTTCTTCCGTTGTTCGCATTACAGTAGGAAGAATCATTATGGCTAAGGTGCAACTGCCTGCAATAAGCGAATATCCCCAGTGAAGATATGTAACAAACAGCAACATTCCAAAAAGACCATACACAATTGAAGGAATGCCTGTAAGAGTTTCAGTTGTCAAGCGAACAAGTTTTACAAACTTATTTCCTTTTTTTGCATATTCAACCAAAAAAATAGCGCTGCCGATTCCCAAAGGACAAGCTATAAGCAGGGCTAAAAATGTCATTGTAAGAGTATTTACAAGGGCGGGAAAAACTGAGCAGTTTTCAGAAGTGTAATGCACAGAAAAAAGAGATGGTTTTAAATAAGGCACACCTTTTATTAATATATATCCAAGCATAAACACAAGTATGCCAACTGTAAGAAAAGCACAAAAATAAACTAAATACCTTTCAATTTTTGACACTACAGAAGATTTTAAGAACTTCATCCTTACCTCACTTAAAGGGACATCTAAAACATTGCATAGCAAACTCGATTAAGCTTGCGAACAGTTCTAGCTTCAAACCTTATAAAATCCCAATAAACTAAACTTTTTTTTCTTTTATTATATTGAACAAGACGTTTATGATTAAAATGAACACGAACAAAACGACGCCTGTTGCAATAAGCGCAGCCCTGTGCAAGTCTGCGGCGTATCCCATTTCGATTACGATATTTGCCGTCAAAGTTCTTACACCTTTTAAAAGCCCCTCTGGCATACGGGCTTGGTTTCCGGCAACCATTATAACTGCCATAGTTTCGCCGATTGCGCGGCCGATTCCAAGAACAATTCCTGCCATAATTCCAGACTTTGCAGCAGGAAGCATTGTTCTAAAAACGCTGCGCTCGTGCGTTGCGCCAAGAGCCCTTGCCCCTTCATAATAGTTTTGGGGAACTGCGTTTATAGCCGCTTCTGAAACGCTTATTATAGTTGGAAGAATCATTATTCCAAGAAGGATTGAAGCCGTAAGCATTGAACTTCCTGTTCCGCCAAAAATATTTCTTACTGCAGGAACAATAACTGTAAGTCCAAAAAAGCCATAAACGACGCTAGGAATTCCAGCCAATAAATCCACAGCAGGTTTTAACATCTTATGAAGTTTTTGCGGGCAAAACTTTGCAAGAAATACAGCTGTCATAAGCCCGATAGGAACTCCCACAACAATGGCTCCTGCGGTAACATAAATGCTGCCTAAAATCATTGGAAGAATTCCAAAAAGCTCATTGCTAGGTTTCCATTTTTCTCCTAAAAGAAAATTAAAGAAACCTATTTTTTGCATTGCAGGTATGCCATTTACAAAGAGAAACAAGCAGATTAAAACAACTGAAATAATTGAAAAACAAGCCGCCAATAAAAACAGAATTTCAAAAATCTTTTCTTTAGTTTTCATATTCTTTCAACCAACACCTAACAAAACTGATTTGCACAACATTAAATCGCAGTATTCCAGCTTGTTTTGTAAAACCTGCTAAAATACTGCGCTAAGTTCATTACTGAATTTCAGACCACTTTTTGATTTCGCCGGTAAATATCTTCTTAACAGAATCTTTATCCAGGCTTTCATAAGGGTTTTCTTTGTTTGATACAACTGCAATGCCGTCCACAGCAATAACCATGCCTTTTACACCTTTTGCAAGTTCAGAAGATTTTAATTCACGGCTAGCCATGCCAATGTCGCAGATTCCTTCAATTGCCGAAGTAACACCTGTTGTAGAATCAGAAGTTTGAAGCTCAACATTTACATTTGGATTTACTTTTTTGTAGCCTTCGATTAATTTTTCCATTACTGGAGAAACTGAGCTAGAACCAGCAACAACAATCTTTCCAGATACGCTTGCAGGAGTGTAGCTCTTAGCAGGAACGTTTATATACTTGTTGGCAACAATTATTTTTTGACCATCTTCGCTAAAAATGAAGTTTATAAAATCTTGCGCAACATCTGAAAGGTTGTCTTTTACAGCAATATTGAACGGTCGACTTATTTTATAAGTTCCATTGTTAATATTTTCAACAGACGGAATAACTCCATTGATTTTCAAAGCCTTTACAGAATCGTTTAACGAGCCTAAAGAAACGTAGCCTATTGAATATTTATCGCCTGCGACACTGCTCAGCATTACGGCTGTAGAGTTTGTAATTGCAGCTTCGTCTGTTGTGTAGTCAACTTTTTTTCCAGACGAATCTTTTTGCTCAATTCCGAACAACTCAATAAAAGCGCCTCTAGTACCGCTTCCTTCTTCGCGGCTCAAAACATCAATTTGAGAATTTTTGTTCCACTTTCCACTAGAACAAGACGCAATTGAAAGAGCAGCTGCAACACCTAAAACCAATTTTCCAATTTTTTTCAAACACTTCATACATAACTCCTATAAATAAGTTTGAAAACAAACTATTAAAGATTAAAACAGACACCTTTTTCAACTGTTTTATCTTACTTACTATTATGCTGGTTTTACTAAACCAACATTTGCTATTAATTTATAAGGAAATTGTGAAATAAAATTAAAGGATTTGTGATATTTAAGTGAAATTCAGAGCGTTCAATGTTGCGTAGCGCCCCAGACCGTTCAAGCGAAGTGCGAGAGCAACTGTCTGAACAAATTGAAAATTCGCTCAAAGCATTTTTTTAACAGTTATAAAAAGCTCGATATGGAGGTCTGCAAGTTCTAAATGCCATTGTCTTAGTTGATATGGCAATCTCTAAATAATTGCAATATATGCATTTAGATTTTCGGGTCAAACCCTAAAATGACAGACAAAATACTTTTGGAACATCCCCTTCGCTCTAGTAAAAAATTTTTGCTGTATAATCTAGCATAAAAGAGCCGTTTTTGAGCAGAACCAAGTTTAACCCGCAGTTTGGAATTTTTGTTTTGGCAAACTTTCTAATATCCCAGTTTAGCATAACTTTTAAGAGTCCGCGAACAACACCTCCGTGGCAAACAATTAAAACGCTATTAAACTTATTTTCAAGAGGCTTTATTTCGTTTTCAAGAAAATCATTTAATCTTTTAAAAAAACTGTTGTAACTTTCGGCTCCAAGTTCGGCCACATAATGCTCGGGATCTAAAAACCAATTTTTTAGCATGGAAAACTTAGGCTCTGTTTTTAGAACATCATAAGTCACGCCTTCTGCCTGTCCAAAGTCAAATTCTGCGATTCTTGAATCCGTGACGATAGAAACTTTTTGATATTCGTTCATTATTTGCGCAGTTTTTTTTGCTCTTACAAGAGGACTTGAATAAATCAGGTCAAACCTGATCCCTGCTTCAAATACATTTTTCGCAGTAATTTCAGCGACTTTTATTCCATTTTTGTTCAAAGGGATGTCTGTTGTTCCCTGAATTCTTAACTCTCTGTTCCAATCTGTTTGACCGTGCCGCATAAAGTAAACTTGCATAAAAAATCCTTAAAAACATAATAGATTAAAAACTGCAAATATACTACAAGGTCAACAAAAATAAATCTATTTAGCCAGAACTTCGAGTTTTTAGAAAGAGAATAAAAGCGTAAACGAATTTACAATTTGTGAAGATTTTGTGCGATAAGAACAGTTAAGGTTGCATAGCAACCCAAACCAACCCAAACGAAGTGCGAGCACAACCATCGGTAACAAATTGTAAACTCGTTGAGAGCGTTTTTTTCACAATTTATAAAAAACTCGAAATTCAGGCTATTTAAAACTTTTTTTCTATGCAGTGATGACATTTTCCGCTTTTAAAAGCCGCGCACGAAAAGCAGCCTGCTGGAATATTGTCTTTTTTTGCCTTTCTACGAGAGTGAACAATATACCAAATACAGAAAAATAGATAACCGCCTATAAAGGCACAACCTAAAATATTAGCAATCATTTAAACCTCCCATAAAAAATCAAAGATAAAAAAGGCTATCCAAAATAACTTTTAGATAGCCTTTGAAATTTTTAAGCGCTTACCTTGCTTTTCTTTTCATAAGGATTTGGTCTAAACAACATAAACAAAATGCCTGCAAGGAACAAGAAAGAAATTATAAGAGCCGGCAGTGAATATCCATTTCCGAACGCATGCCCCGCAAACAGAGAGCCTAATTGGAAGACAATCATGGTCATAACGTAAGCGTAAATATTTTGGAATCCAATTGCAAACCAGAACCATTTTCTGCTCTTAAGTTCATTAGCCATTGTAGAAATAGCCGCAAGACAAGGAGAATCAAGCAAGTTGAACATAAGGAACGCAAATGCAGCCAATGCTGTAGGGAACCAAGCAAGTTCAGCAATTCGCTTTCCAATCGCTTTATTTTCAGCATCTTCGTCCTCTTCTGCTTCTTCTTCGCCTTCTGCAGCGGAAGATTCTGCAACCGCAGCTTCTTCAGGTTCTTCTTCAGAATCAACGCCAGCAAGAACGCCCATTGTAGAAACAATGCCTTCCTTTGCAGAAAAACCAGAAATAGATGCCGCAGCACACTGCCAGCCGCCCTGTTCGTTGCCAAATCCAAGAGGAACAAAAATGTAGCGAATTGCGCCGCCAACTTTTGCCATTATAGAATCATCAGCATCTTCTACAAGACCAAACGAAGTTTTTTCAACAGACTGCTCAACAACAGTTCCATTTTCACTGACTTCAACTTTTTCGGTTTTATGATTCCAGCCGTAGCTTGCAAGGAACCACATTACTAAACATGCAAGGAAAAGAATAGTTCCAGCTTTTTTAATGAATGACCACAAGCGTTCCCAAGTATGGAGAAGAACTGTTCTTATAGAAGGAATATGATACTGAGGAAGTTCCATAATAAAAGGAGCGGCAGGTCCGTGGAAAGGCTTTGTTTTCTTAAGCATAATTGCAGAAACAAGAACAGAACCAATTCCAATTATATACATCACTGGAGCAACCCAAGAACAATCTGTTTTAGAAAGCTGGCTTGCAATAACAGCAGCCATACAAGCAATAACAGGAAGTTTTGCACCGCAAGGAACCCAGGTTGTTGTCATTATGGTCATACGGCGGTCGTTTTCATTTTCAATCGTTCTTGAAGCCATAATTCCAGGAACACCGCAACCAGAACCAATCAGCATAGGAATAAATGATTTTCCAGAAAGACCAAACTTTCTAAAGACACGATCCATTACAAAGGCAATTCGAACCATGTAGCCAACATCTTCTACAATAGAAAGAAGAAGGAACAAGATAGCCATCTGCGGAACAAACCCAAGAACAGCGCCAAGCCCGCCTAAAATTCCGTTTACGATGCAGTCAATTAAAACAGGATTTGCGCCAGCTTTTTCCATCCAAGCAGTAACGTTTCCTTGAACAATTTCGCCTACAAAGGTGTCATTTGTCCAGTCAGTCATGAAAGTTCCAACTGTAGAAACTGCAATGTAGTAAATAAACCACATGACAAGAAGGAAGATTGGAATGCCAAGAAAACGGTTTGTTACAATTCTGTCGATTTTATCAGAAGCTGTAAGTTTTTTTCCAGATTTTACAAGAACTCCTTTTAAAAGTCCTATGATATATTCATATCGTTCATTAGTTATGATTGATTCAATATCATCATCTTTTGAAAGCTCAAGCTTCTTTGTAATAGCCTCTGCTTTTTGCTTAGCAGAATCGTCAAGCCCAACATTTTTGATTACAACTGCATCGCGCTCAATAATTTTTATAGCAGTCCAACGGCGGATTTTTGAATCAACGCCAGAAGGAACAAGAGCCTCAGCCTCTTCAATTGCAGCTTCTACTTCTGAAGAAAACTTTGTAACTGGATTTTTTGCATCAGATTTTGCAAGCTCAACAGCTTTTTCAGCAACTTCTTTAACGCCCTTTCCTTTTAAAGCGACAGTTTCAATAACTGGGCAGCCAAGTCTTTCAGAAAGTTTTGCGACATCGATTTTGTCACCAGATTTTTTAAGAGCGTCCACAAGGTTCAATGCAACAACAACCGGTTTTCCAAGTTCAAGAATTTGAGTTGTAAGATAAAGGTTTCGCTCAAGGTTTGTAGAATCAACAATGTCAATTACGGCAGAAGGCTCATTTCCTGCAAGGTAATCGCGAGTAACCACCTCTTCGTTTGTATAAGGAGAAAGAGAATAAACGCCAGGCAAATCAGTTACAACAACATCTTTAGAATCTTTAATTCTTCCTTCTTTTTTTTCAACTGTTACTCCAGGCCAGTTTCCAACATACTGAACTGTTCCTGTAAGATTGTTAAACATTGTGGTCTTACCGCAGTTTGGATTTCCAGCGAGGGCTATTTTTGTTACAGCCATTATTCTACCTCCACACATTCAGCGTCTTGTTTTCGCACGCTAAGCTCATAGCCGCGCACAGTAATTTCTACAGGGTCACCAAGCGGAGCAACCTTTCTGATATAAACTTCGCAGCCTTTTGTTAAACCCATATCCATCAAACGTCTTTTTAAAGCGCCTTCGCCATTAAGACGTTTTACTGTCAGTGTTTCGCCCACAACAGCGTCTTTTAAAGTTTTCATTCCTACCTCTCATAAAAAAATTTGCAATGCAAACTTTTAAAAATTACACAACAATTCGGTTTGCCATAGAAGCATCAATTGCTACACGGCAATCCTTTACACGGACAATAATGTTTCCATTCAATGTGGAAACAACTGTTACTGGAGCACCAACATTAAAGCCTAATTCTATCAAGTGTTGTCTTACTTCTGGCGAACCGCCAATTCTTTTTATAGTGCAAACTTCTCCATCTGAACACATAGACAATGGCATAACGACCTCCTAAAGTTAGACTTCTCTAACCACAGATTAGCATAATCTAACTGAAAAAGTTTGTCAACACTAACTTTATTTTTTTAAGGTCGAATGTCGAGTTTTTTATAAATGTAAAAAAAACGCTTTCAGCGAATTTTCAATTTGTTCAGATGGTTGTGCTCAAACTTCGTTTGAATTGGTTTAGGTTGCTGTGCAAACCCTAAATTGTTCTTATCGCACAAAATCTTCACAAATTGCAACTTCGCTTACGCTTTATTCTTTTTTCTAAAAACTCGACATTCGACCTTATAATCAGCCTAAGCTTCAGTTTTTTATAAATGATAAATGAAAAAAAACGCTGCGAAAATTTTAATCTTGATTTAATCTTGATTAAACTTCACTCAAAAGAATATGTTTGATATACTAAAAAAATGAATTTTAACAAAGTTTGCATAATTTTAGACCACCCAGACGAATGTAGAAACATAGGCGCGGCGTGCAGAGCAATGGCCAACAACGACATAAAACATTTAAGAATCATAGGAAAAAAAGAGGACTACGATATTGAAAAAGTTCATGTTCTTGCAATTCACGCAGCATACATTTACGACGATGCGGAATTCTTTTCTTCCATAAAAGAGGCTACAAAAGACTGTTCCCTTGCAGCAGGAACCACTAGAAGAAGAGGGCAAAACCGCAAAGAAAAACTTTTTTTGCCAGAAGAATTTGCGCAAATAGCAGATAAAATCACAGGACTTTCAGATTCTAAATCAAATACAGAATCGGAAGGAGCAAATCTTGCTGTAGTTTTTGGAAACGAACGCACAGGCCTTACAGATGAACAGCTAAAAGAGTGTACCGTAGGCGTTACAATTCCGTCTAGCAAAGATTTTGGCTCATTAAATCTTTCTCACGCTGTGCAAATAATTTGCTACCATCTTTTTAGGCAAAAAAACGGACACCTTACTGGATACACGCCTCTAAGCTTGCAAAGAATTGATAAAACCGTAGACTGCATTGTTGAAAATTTGCAAAAAATAGGATTTTTTAAAGTAGCAGGAAAAAAAGATATGCAAGAATTTTGGAGAAGCCTTCTTTCTAGAGCCGCGCTTTCGGAAAGCGAAGCACAGTACCTAGAAAAAACATTCTCAAAAGCGGCAGGACTTTCTACAAAAAACAAAACAACCTAATTAGCCCAAAAGTCAAGTTTTTTTACAAATTATAAAAAAAACGCTTTCAGCGACTTTCCAAGGTTTGTTTACTAACCCTTGCTGCAGATTGTCGTGCTCGCACTTCGTTTGAATCGGTTTGAGTTGCTATGCAACCTTAATCCTTCTTATCGCACAAAATCTTCACAAATTGTAAATTCGCTTACGCTTTTGTTCATTTTCCTAAAAACTCAAAGCATGGGCTAATTAATCTTTGCAAAAAATTCGTTTCCATAAAAGACTAAAAACATAAGTCATAAATGGAAAAATCAAAAATATTTTAAAAGGATTTCTTAAAATGGCATGATAAATTTCATGTCCACGTTCAAAAGTCTTTTCGTTCACCCTTTTTATTCTTTTTGAAAAAATTCCCATTGAATCTTTATAGTAAATAAAAATGCTAGAAGAAAACTTATTTCGCCTTCTGTAAGACCAACAATTTTTTTCTTTTATGCCGTCTCCAATTAAGACAAGGGAAGGCGAAGATTTGTAAATTGACTGAACAATGTCATCTTCTAATTTTTTTGGATAATAACCATTAAAGCGGCCCACGATTCTAAGTTCTGGATACGTATCGCGAATATTATTTTCTGCAATATACAAAGTTTGCGCATGAGAACCCAAAAGGTATAGCGTTTTAAAATGAGCTTCAAGCACAGAAAGAATATCTATTACAACATTAAACGGATTGTATCTAATAGGAACAGTCTTTTTTAAAAAAGATGCGCCCTTTATAATGCTTTTTGAAATGGGAATAACTAAATCCGCATTTTTTACACATTCTTGGAATTCGCCTCGCCTGCGAGCCTTTATTAAATCCCAAATGGAAAGAAAAATTATCTGTTTAGTTCCAGGCTTTGCCAAAAGCTCTAGCATTACCATTTCTAAATCTTGTGGTTGAAGAATATCAACCGGCACGCCAAGAATTTCTACTCTTTGAATTCCCATAGTTCTTTCTCCAAAAAGGCAGACTGCAATGCAGCAAGCCCATAAATGCTGGCTGTCTCGCAGCGTAAAATATTTACATCAAAGTGAACTGGAACAAACTCTTTTTCTAAAAGGATTTCCATTTCTTCAGGACTTATTCCACCTTCACAACCGACTGCAAGCGCCGCAATAGTCTTTTTTTCCTGTTTGCAATTTTCTGCAACAACTTTATGAAGCGGCAAAGTTTTTTCTGTTCGCTCGTAAAGCGCAAGCGAAAGCTTGTTGCAGTCCCCAAAATCTTCGCAGGCTTTTTTCCAAAGTTCCATAGCCTTGCTTAAAGAAACACATTCTAAAACACAGGATTCTACAGCAGAACCGCTTTGCTGCCTCGCTTCCCTTACAATTTTTGCGATGCGCTCTTTTTTTCCGCTTTGCATTGCAAGAACGTTTTGCTTTTGCGAAAAAACACCTTCAACTGGGACTATATATTTTACGCCACATTCAACAGCCTGTCTTATAATTTGCTCCATTTTAGAAGGACGCGCAACAAATTGAAAAAGCCAATACTCTACATTCGTAAAAGCGTTTTTAGTTTCCTGAGCCTGCACCCCTCTAGTTACCGACCGCCCCGCCTGCGCGCAAAGCTGAAAAACAACTACCTTTGCCCCGTCGTTTACCGCACAGACAGTCGCATTTTCAAGACTTCCATCGGGAAGCCTAAGGCTAACCATATCACCGCTTTTTATACGCAAAACTTGCCTAAGATATTTGTAATCTTTTCCAGAAACTTCCAACATTCCATTTTTGCAAGGAGCAACAGAACACAAAAATTGCCGCATATTTTAAGATCCTTAGTCGTCCTCTTGCGGCAATTCTTCTTCAGACTCAAGATTTACTTCCGACTGAAGTTCCTTTAATGTCTTTGTAGAGTTTACAAGCTCTTTAAAATCGCTGGTATTTTTAAGAATCTCAAGAGCTTTGTTCAATTGAATATCGTAATCCAAATCGTACAAGGCAGCAGGTTTTGTGCGGTTTGCCTGAATGCGTACAAGCCGGCGCAACAGCCTTCCTTCCAAATTGTAGCGGGTTTTTAAATCTGCAGCAAAATCCGAAATTTGTCTTTCGTCCATATCAGGATTTTTTTCTACATATTCAGAAATTTCGTTGCTGTCAATAAGTTTTTTGTAGGCGTTTTCGTCATCTTCTGTAAGCTCTGGATAAGACACTTCCAAGTCCGGAGGAATACCAATCTTGTCGATATTAGTGTCGCTTGGCGAATAGTACCTCGCCATGGTCATTTTTATTTCTTCTTTATCTGAAAACAAAGGAATTACTTGCTGAACGGAACCTTTTCCATAAGTCCTTTGCCCAACAAGGTACGCCAAGTGATAGTCTTTTAAAGCCCCTGAAAGGATTTCTGAAGCGCTTGCAGAACCTTGGTTTATAAGAACTATAATCGGAACGTTTTTTACCACAGTTTTTTTAGAACTTGCATTAAATACGGAATTTTCATAAGAAAGCCTGCTTTTTGTAGAAACAATCGGACCTTCATCTATAAATTTGTCGGCAACGGCTACAACGCTCGTTATAAGTCCTCCAGGATTGTCGCGCAAGTCTATTATCAAATTCTTAAAATTGTTTTCTTTAAAAGAATCCAAAGCGTCTTGAACACGTTCAGGAGTATCTGGCGTAAACTGAATTATTCTGCAATATCCAGTAGAACCAATCATGCCATATTTTACGGTAGGAACTTCTATCAAGGCGCGTACCAAATCTACAGAAAACTTTAAGTTCTTTCCTCTAAGGATTGTAACATTTACAGACTCTCCTATTTTTCCGCGAAGAACAGAAAGCACATCTTTCATTGACATTTCAGCGGTGTTTTTTCCATTAACTTCTATTATATAATCACCAGATTGAATTCCAGCTTTTGCGCCAGGGGAATCTTCGATTGGAGAGGCAACTTCAACATAGGCAGGTTTTCCCGGCTTTGATTCAATAGGTTTTGAAATAGAAAGCCCGACACCTCCAAAGTTTCCATTTGTTGTGTCAGAAAGGTCTCTAATAGTATCTTCATCCAAGTAGGAAGTGTACGGGTCGTTTAACGCCTCCAGCATGCCTTTCATTGCGCCTTCGTACAAAACTTTAGGATCAACTTCATCTACATAATTTTGCTGAACCAAATTAAACACAGAATTAAACTGCTTTAAATACTGAAAACTAGATGTTGCATTTGTAGAAACAGAAGACTGCGCAAAACACTGCGAAGTAAAAACACATATTATGAAAAGCAGGCCAATTCTTGCCGTCTTTACAAAGATTTTTTCAATAATATTATTTAAATTTTTGTTCATAAAACACATTTTATGTTATGACATAAAAAAAAGCAATTATCAGGCTGAATTTCAACTTTCAACATAACATTTTCTTGCAAAAATCTACACAGAAAAAACTTTTTCGTGCTATACTTTTTATTATGCAAATTTTACCTATAGCAAGCGGAAAAGGCGGGGTTGGAAAAAGTCTCCTTTCCGCAAATCTTGCAATCGCACTTGGACAAGCTGGAAAAAAAGTTGTGCTGGCAGATCTTGATTTAGGAGCTTCTAACCTGCATTTGGCGATTGGTCAAAATGTTCGCAACAACAGCATTGGAACTTACCTTACAGACAAAACTAGTTTTCAAAACATAGTTGAGCCTACAGAATACGAAAATGTAAGTTTTATAGCTGGCGACAGCCAAATTCCAGGACTAACTGCTCTTAAAAGCGTGCAAAAAACAAAATTAATACGAAATTTTCACAGTTTAGATACAGATTTTTTAATTCTAGATTTGGGCGCGGGAACGCACCAAATAATTCTGGATATGTTTTTGCAGTCTCCTCAAGGAATTCTTGTAACAGCGCCAACGGTTACCGCAACGCTTGACGGTTATCTTTTTTTAAAAAACGCTGTATTTCGATTGATGAACACAACATTTAAAAGAGGCTCTAACGGCTGGCAGTTTTTAGAACAACTAAAAAAGAGTTCTGAAAGCATGAAAAGCCTATACATTCCAAAACTTGTAGAGGCACTAAAAAAAGTTGACCCTGCAAACACAGAACTTTTTATTTCCAGAATGAATCAGTTTAGACCTCGCTTAGTAATGAACATGATAGACGATCCAAAAGACGCTGATAGAGCAATGCGAATTCGGAATTCTTGCAAGCAGTATCTTGGAATGGATTTAGAATACCTTGGCCTAATGTACAGAGACCAGCTGCAAGACAAAGCTCTGTCTTCAAGACTACCTGTTGTCATCTACAAGCCAAATTCTGTTTTGTCGCAAGCAATTTTTCGCATCGCAGAAAAAATAATTTCCGCAGAGCCACGCCAATTCGATTCCGCCTTTATAAACGCAATCGACACAGCGGCAACCTTTAACCAAGCGGAAGAAGATGCCAACGACGACTACAACTTAAAACTGTCTGGAATAGACGACATCATAAGCGGAGGCCAGCTTTCCACAGGAGAGCTTATAGAAATGATAAAATCACAGCAATTTGAAATAAACCATCTAAAGAGCGAGAACATTCTTTTAAAATCAAAGATTGTAAAAGCCGCGCAGATGGGATATAAAATCTAGCAGAGGACAAAAATGACCCCACTTTTTATTAATTATCCTTCTTGGATTCATCCAGAAATTTTTCCAGGAGTTCCAGTTCTTGGACTTCTACGCTGGTATGGACTTATGTACATCTTAGCTTTTGGAGCAGCATATATTCTTCTTTCCAAGGTAAGGAAAGAAGGTGCCTTGGACACAAAAAACTATACCGCCACTGAAGATGATTTATTCAGTTTTATAGCCACAGGAATTATATTTCTTCTTTTAGGAGCAAGAATTGTAAGCGCCCTCGTTTACGACACTAGCGGACTTTATCGCCGTAAACCTTGGTTAATCTTTTGGCCTTTTAGCGAAAGCGGAAAATTCACAGGACTTGCCGGGATGAGCTATCACGGAGGTTTTATTGGCGGTCTTTTAGGAATGATAATATGGTGCATAAGAAAAAAGCAGCCTGTCTTTAAGTGGGTTGACGCAATGGTCTGCGCAATTCCTTTAGGCTACACCTTTGGCCGCATAGGAAACTTTATGAATGGCGAACTCTACGGAAGAGTAACAACCATGCCGTGGGGAATGATTTTTCCTACCGCAGAAAGATTTCCAACATCTCTTGAATGGGTTCAGGAAATAATTGCAAAGCTCGGTATGACTGTAAACTATCCAATGGTAAACTTGCCTCGCCACCCTAGCCAACTCTACGAGGCTTTCTTTGAAGGAATTGTTCTTTGGATTATAATCTGGTCAGTAAGAAAGCATAAAAAATGGGATGGAATGTTAAGCGCCATTTACATGGGCGGTTATGGATTATTCAGATTTGTAATAGAATACTTTAGGGAGCCCGATGCAGACATAGGATATAGAATTGTTCACGATTCAAGCGCGACAATTTACCAAAATACAAGTTTATTAAATCTTTCTACAGGACAGATTTTTTGTTTGCTAATGATAATAGGCTCTATCGGCTTAGCAATAGGAACCTATCTTTGGGAAAAGAAAAAATCTGCAAAAAACTAAAATCTATATAGCCCAAGCTTCGAGTTTTTATAAATTATGAAAAAAACGCTTTCAACGAATTTACAATTTGTTCAGATGGTTGTGCTCGCACTTCGTTTGCATTGATTTGGGTTGCTACGCAACCTTAGTTGTTCTTATCGCACAAAATCTTCACAAATTGTAACTTCGCTTACGCTTTTGTTTACTTTTCAAAAAACTCTAAGTTCAGGTTATAATGTATTCCATAAAACTAGGCATTCGCCCTGTCAAGCAAATCCACTAAATCTTTTACAGTGTAATGCATATCTTCCGCAACTTTTGCAGCAGGACCAGATTCACCAAAGCGGTCAATGCAGAACAAGTCAGTTTTCTTATTTGTAACAAACTGCTTCCAATCTGTGCTAATACCGGCTTCGGCAGCAACAATCCTCTTTGCGCCGCCAAAGAATTTTTCTTGCTCAGAAAGTTCCATTTTATCAAAAAGATTGTAATCCAAAATTGAAACTACACGAACTTTTTTGTTTACCATGCCAGCAGCTTGAATTGCTGTGGAAACTTCAGAACCCGTTGCAAGAACTGTAATATCAGGAGTTCCTTCGCAGTCTTTTGCAACGTATGCGCCATTTTTAATATTTTCTTTCCAGTTAGAATCGCTCTTTTCAAATCCTTGCAGCGCTTGGCGTGTAAGAACAATGCAGACTGGATGGTCTTTTGAAGCATAAGCCATTTTCCAGGCTTCCATAGTTTCCTGAGCATCTGCAGGGCGAAGCACCTGGACTCCTGGAATGGCTCGCAAAGCCGTTAAAGTTTCAACAGGCTGATGAGTTGGACCATCTTCCCCGACATAAATTGAATCGTGCGTGAAAATATAAATAATAGGAAGCTTCATTAAAGAGGCAACTCTAAGCTGAGGTCTTAAATAGTCGCTGAAAACAAGGAAGGTTGCGCAGAATGGACGAAGCCCGCCATGCAAGCAAATTCCAGAGCAAAGCGCGCTCATTGCAAATTCGCGTATACCGAACTCTATTGTGCGCCCAATTCTATTTTTAGGACTAAAAATTCCATCGCAATTTTTAAGAACGGTTTTGTTTGGACCTGCAAGGTCGGCAGAACCGCCAACAAGATTTCCATAACGTTCGCACATCATATTTAAAACTTTTCCGCCAGCGTCGCGAGTCGCCATTTTTTCGCTGCCAGAAAATTCTACATAAGGAACATCAGCTGTAGCACTGTCGCTATGGAATGCATCCCACATCTTGCGGAGTTCTGGATTTTCATTTGACCACTGCTCAAATTCTTTTTTCCAATTTTCTTCGGCAAGAGCAAAATCAGCTTTTTTAGATTCAAAATATTCGTAGGCTTCAGGCACAACGTAAAAGTCTTTATCTTCAGGGATTCCCAAAAATTTCTTTGCGTATTTTATTCCTTCTTCGCCTAAAGGAGCGCCATGAGTATCTGCAGTTCCCTGCTTTGGAGAACTATAGCCGATTATAGACTTTAGCATTATCAAAGTAGGCTTGTTTTCTTCTTTTTTTGCTTCTTCCACAAGCTCAATTATCTTTAAAGGCTCGTACATAGATCCTTTTAAAACTTGCCAACCGTAAGCTTCGTAGCGTTTTGCAATATCTTCATCAAAGGTGATGTCAGTATTTCCATCAATGCTTATTTTATTTTGGTCATAAAATACAATTAGCTTTCCGAGTTTTAAGGTTCCAGCAAGGGAACACGCTTCTGAAGAAACACCTTCTTCAAGACAGCCTTCGCCAACCAAAGAATATGTGCAGTGATTTACAATTTTGTGTTTTTCTGTATTGAATCTAGCAGCCAACATTGATTCTGCAACAGCCATTCCTACCGCTATAGAAACGCCTTGTCCTAGCGGGCCTGCTGTACATTCAACGCCATCTGTAACACCGTATTCAGGATGTCCAGCACAAACAGAACCTACCTGGCGGAACGATTTTATATCGTCCATAGAAACTTTATACCCGCTCAAATGAAGAATGGAATAAAGCAACATTGAACCATGACCTGCAGACAGAACAAAACGGTCTCTGTCCGCCCATTTAGAATCAGCAGGATTGTGCTTAAGGATTTCACCATAGAGGACTGCAGCCAATTCAGCCGCACCAAGAGGTGTTCCCGGATGTCCAGAATTTGCTTTCTGGATTGCATCCATTGACAAACTTCGGATTGAAGTTGCCACCGCCTTAATCGCTTTCTCGTTCATTTTTGTGACCTACCCTTTTTAAGTCTTTTTTTTAAGCAAATTAAGCCAGCTCTCTTACCGCTGCAAGCAGTTCAGCTTCGCTAGCATGAGCTTCCAATAAATCTCTAAAAGATTTTTTTTGAAACATACTAGCTAGAGCAGACAAAATTTGAATATGAGTTTGAGAATCATGAGAAAGAAGTACAAACATTGTGTGAACGTGAAGTCCGTCTGGAGCATTCATATCAAGAGCATTTTTTAAGTATACTACACAGATTCTTTGATCTTCTTCATTCTTTACAATTGGAGTACGCGCATGAGGCAAGGCAATTCCATTTCCTACCGCGGTACTCATTATATCTTCTCTTGCGCAAAGCGCATTATAAATTTCATCTGCAGACATAGATGCAGGCAAGTTTAGTATTTTTTTAAGATTTTTATACACTTCCTTTGGAGAATCTCCATCAACATCAAAAAAAACACCGCCTCGATGAATTAATTGCGCAATATCAACTGACATTTTTAACCCCTCATTCAATTAAAATTATCCCTTAGTAACAACAAAGCCATTTTTTGACTGCTCTGCCGCAACTTTTTTTAAAATATCCTTTATGCCATCAAAATTAAGTTCCATTCCTTCAAGCGAAAGACTGATTTCATCTAAAGTTTTTAAAACAGAAGCGTCTGTGTCTTCCATCATTTCTATAAGATGAATAAGATGCGCATATATTTGCGAAAGAATTACAAGAGGCTGCTGAGGAAACGCAGAAAGGTCTGCGCTTACTTCATCAATCTCGTGCATAACTTCGTTTACCGCTGTATACAAATCCAAAGCTTCATGCCTTACAGGAGCAATATTAAAATCTGCAAAACGGTTATATTCGTTCAAAAGTATATCATGTCTATTTTTCAAGTGCAATAATAGCGACTTTTGCTTCTGTGGCGAAAATCTATAAAAGTCTGGATGAAGGCTTTTACAAATAAGCTCAAAATCTGCAATATTTTTATTTATTTGATCTTTTAAATAAGCATCATAAATAAAGTCGGGAGGTTCAATGGATAAATCGTAATTAATTTTGTCAGTTTTTTTGTTTTCAGGTGCAAAATCAACAGGTGTATTCCATTTTCCAACCGCAGGAACTTCTTTTCCAGCAAACCACAACCTTGTTTCAACTCCAAAAGACTGAAATCCAATCTTTTTTGTTCTAGAAAACAATTCTTCTATTGAGCCACAGTCTTTTACGCACAATTCATTTCTGTTGTCTATAAAAACTAAGGCTAATTGCTCTTCAATTGAACTTCTTGGTCCTAAAATTGAAAAACTATCTAACAGACATTTTTCCAAAGTTGCATACCAATTTTCGCGGGCAACATCGTCCATTTTCATCTGAAAAGGACTTGTATCAGAATGTGTAAAAGAAACATCAACTCTATTAAGATCCCAGTCTACCACTTTACAAACAATGCGATCGCCAAAGGCAAAGCCGTCTTTTATCAATGGGTCTAAAGAAAAACCTGTAGCGTGAACCATTGAAGGCAGCGTAAAGTCGGTTTTTCCAAGATCGATATCATGATTTGCAGGATCGCTGGCAATGTACTGAACGCAATATTCTTCGCCATAAAGAAAGAATAAGTTCAAAAGAGAATTGCTGTCTATTTCTACAACCTTATCTTTTAAAAAAACGCCTTTATATTCAAAATTAATGTCGTTAGAAAGAATTTCTGGATCTATAAAAGGCATGCAGCGGTGACCTGCAATAAAAACGCCTTTATCAAATTCTTTGCGAGTTGGTCTAAAACTAAAAAGCTCGTTTGTAAATGCGAATGCCCTTGTAATGTACATTCCATCAGTAAGGGCAAAAACATTTCCACAAGTCGAAAGATATTCAGAACATTCCTGAGCAGTAGTTTTTACACCAATTTTTGCCAAGAGCGTGCTAAAATCTTTTAGAGAAAACGGTTCTGGGTATGATCTCAAAAATTGTCTTATCAGAATTTCTGCTGGAATTTTCATATTATGCGGATATCATCTGCTGAAAGTCCGATTTTTTTAAGAATTTCTTCTATTTGACTAATAGAAACATCAGTTACTTTTAAAGTAAGACGGCGCTTTCCAGATTCTTTTAATTCCCTAGTAACCAGGCAAACAAGATTTCCTTGTGAAGCTGCAATTCCTTCTATAAGTCTTGAAAGTTGACCAGGCCTGTCATCAAGAGTAAGAATAAAACGAACACCCTTGTGGCGGGCGCCGAACATATCTGTAAACAGGTTGAACAAATCGCTTTCTGTAATAATTCCGACCAAGACGTCGTCTTTCATAACAGGAACGCAACCAATATGGTTGTCTACCATTAGCCTTGCAGCTTCTTCAACAACTTCGTTTTCAGAAACTGTGACTACATTTTTTGTCATTATCTTAGAAACTGTTATTTTTGAAAGAAGATAGCCAATTTCGTAAATATCAAGAGTTGTAGCTTCTGAAGGACCTGTTTTTGCCAAATCATTTTTTGTAACAATTCCTACAAGACGGTTTTGCTTGTCTACAACAGGCAATTTATTTATGCTCTTTTTATTCATAAGAGCTTTTGCATCTGTAACAGAACAGTCTGGAGAGACATAAATAGGTTCTTTTGTCATTACATTTTTTACCAGCATAATTAACCTCCAAGATAAGCTGATTTTACGGCAGGATCTACTATAAGATCAGAAGCCTTGCCGCTTTTTGCTATATTTCCTGTTTCCAAAACATAAGCCCTATCTGCAATAGACAAAGCTTTAAAAGCGTTTTGTTCAACAAGAAGAATAGTTGTTCCTTCCGAATTAATTTTTTTAATTATTTCAAAAATTTCGTCTACAAGTATAGGAGCAAGCCCCATAGACGGTTCATCGAGCAAGAGCAATTTTGGCTCTGCCATAAGAGCCCGTCCCATTGCAAGCATTTGCTGTTCGCCGCCGCTCAAAGTTCCAGCATACTGCTTAAAACGTTCTTTTAAGCGTGGAAAAAGTTCAAAGACTTTGTCCATATCGCGTTTTATAGCAACATTGTCTTTTCGCAAATAGGCGCCAAGCTCTAGATTTTCGCGAACAGTCAAGTTTGCGAAAACATGCCGTCCTTCTGGAACTTGAATAAGATTTCGCTTTACAATCTTTTCCGCGCTCATAGAAGTAATATTTTCGCCTTCAAACTTTATGGAGCCGCTTTGCTTTTTTATGATATTTGAAATTGCGTGCAAAGTTGTAGTTTTGCCAGCTCCATTTGAACCAATCAAGGTTATAATTTCGTTTTTATCAACATTAAAACTTATTCCTTTTAATGCGTTTATCGCCCCGTAGGATACGCACAAATCGTTTACTTCAAGCATCATACTAGTTATCTCCCAAATAAGCTTTGATAACCTGAGGATTTGTTTTAATTTCTTCAGGGTTGCCTACAGCAATTATCTTACCATAGTTTAGAACCATTATTCGCTCGCAGATTCCCATAACAAGCTTCATGTCGTGTTCAATCAAAAGAATTGTAAGATTAAACTCTTTGCGAATAAAACTTATCATTTCCATTAATTCATGCGTTTCCTGAGGATTCATTCCCGCAGCAGGCTCATCCAAAAGCAGCAATTTTGGTTTGGAAGCAAGCGCCCGCACAATTTCAAGCTTTCTTTGCTCACCGTACGGAAGATTTTTTGCAAGCTCATTCTGCTTTTTTTCAATTTTAAAAAGGCTAAGCAACTCTTCAACCCTTTGAGCCATACGCTTTTCGTCGCGGCGAAATTTTGGAGTTCTAAAAAGAACGTCAAAAGGATTTACTTTTCTAGAATTATGCAGAGAAATAAGAACATTGTCTTTTACAGTAAGATTTCCAAAAAGCCTGATATTTTGAAAAGTTCTTGCGATGCCAAGCTTATTCAACATAGCAGGATTAGCTTTATTTATTATGCGGACTTTGTCATTTCTGTCCCAAAAAGTAAGCTGTCCCGAAGTTGGAGTGTAAATTCCACTTACCATATTGAACATCGTGGTTTTTCCAGCCCCATTAGGCCCAATCAAACCTACAAGCTCACCTTCGTGAAGCTCAAAACTTGCATCGCTTACAGCGCACAAGCCGCCAAATACAATCGAAATATCGGAAGCCTGAAGAACAGTTTTTTTATCTTCGTTCATTATTTTGCACCTCCGTTTGAAGCTTTTTTAGAAAACTTTTTCTTAAAATTATTAAACAATTTTTTGAATCCGCCAGCAGCAATCCAATCCCAGCATTTTACAAACGAGATTTCTTTTGTTCCCAAAAGACCTTGCGGACGGAAAAGCATTACTATTATCAAAACAATTGGATAAAAAAGCAAACGATATTCTTTTAGGAAACGCAAACCTTCCTGCAAGCAAGTAAGAACATAAGCTGCCAAAACAGAACCAGTTGTAGAACCCATTCCGCCAAGAACCACAAAAATAAGATAATCAATACTTTTTGCAAACGCCGCTTGTTCCGGTTTTACAAAACCAATATACATAACGTAAAGAGAACCGCCGATTCCCGCAATAAAACTTGCAATTACAAAACCAATCATCTTGTACTTAAAAACGTGAATACCGCAGCTATTTGCAGCAATTTCATCTTCGCGAACAGCAAGAATTGAACGCCCATAAGTAGAGCGTATAAAATTCTGAAGAAGAATAATTACAACTACTAAAGTTGCCGTAACAATAAAAATTGCAAGCAAAGAATTAAGCGAAACAGGATTTGCAAAAGTCTTGCCGTTTGGTCCTCCTGTAATGCTTTTTAAGTTTGTAAGAACAACGCGTATAATTTCGCCAAAAGCAAGCGTAACAATTGCAAGATAGTCGCCTTCAAGTTTTAATGTAGGAAAGCCAATTAAAAATCCAAAGAAAGCGGTAATAATTCCAGAAAGGATAACACTTACCGCAAGAGGAATTCCGCAGGTCGATGAAAACAAGATTGTGGAATACGCGCCCAACGCCATAAAACCAGCCTGACCGAGTGAAAGCTGACCTGTTATTCCGCAAATCATGTTTACGCTAATAGCCATAATTGCATTTATTCCGGAAAGGGTCAAAATTCCGGCTAAGTAATCATCTATTATGCCTGTTGCCACCAGAACAGAAGGAATTACTATTGCAAGAACCGCTACAATTCCCGGTATAAGCATATTTCTAAAAGTTTTATTTTTCATTAATGCACTCCAAATAGTCGAATTTAACTAAACTTTTACAGTTGTTTTTTTGCCAAACAACCCTGAAGGTTTTACAAGAAGTATTACTATCAAGATTATATATGAAATTGCATCAGCATATTGGCTGCTTATGTAGCCTTTTGTAAGAGTTTCGGCAATTCCCAAAATAACACCGCCGACCATAGCACCAGGAATTGAGCCGATTCCACCAAGAACGGCAGCGACAAACGCTTTTAACCCAGGAATATATCCCATCATAGGATCAATCATTGGATAAGCGGTAGCATAAAGAACTCCCGCAACTCCGGCAAGAATTGAACCGATAACAAAGGTGACTGCGATTATTTTGTTTACGTTGATTCCCATTAAAGAGCTTGCTTGCAGGTCGTAAGAAACGGCCTGCATCGCCTTTCCAGTTTTTGTGTGATTTACAATAAAGTTTAAAACCAGCATAAAAATCGCGCTTGAAACGATTACAATAAGCTGAAGATTTGTTATAGAAAAAATGCCAATCTCAAAGTTTTTTGCCGCCATTGTAGGAAAACTTTTTGGATTTGGACCAACAAAAGGAAGAACTCTCATAAGGTTTTGCAAAATAAGTTCAACTCCAATTGCCGTTATCAAAGAGTTCAACCTTGGAGCATTGCGCAAAGGCCTGTATGCAAAACGTTCAATCACAAGAGAAAGAAGCGCGCAAAAAAGCATGGCCGCCACAAAAGCAAAAATCATGCCTAAAAAAGAAGGCGTAAAAATACTCAAGACAAAGAAGCCTGCAAATGCTCCCATCATCATAACATCGCCGTGCGCAAAATTGATGAGTTTTACAATTCCATAGACCATTGTATAGCCAAGAGCAATCAAAGCATAAATACTGCCTAACGAAAGACCGTTTACAAGTTGAGCAATAAACGTAGACATATACGTCCCCCATAACAACTTAAAAGTTTGCAAAACAAAAATACATTATATTTTAATAAATTAAATAATCTTAGGCAATTGGTATTATAAAATTGTAAAATGAACGAAAAATTAAAAGTCTGAAAGTGGCTAACAAATTTTGCTAGGACTGTATTAACAGAGTTGAAACTCCCGCATCTTTGCTTGCAAGCTTAATTTCAAAACCAACTTCGCAAAGCAACGAGAGTTCAATTTTTTTAGAAGATACTATTTTACATATGGCCGATTCGGGCTTGTGGAGTTGTCATTTTATCGCAGTCCTCTTTTTCTTTTGAAGTATTGTCATCCGCACCTGAATAAAGTTCTCCTGCCACATCAACCATGCAAGGATCCCAAGGAGCACAGTCCATCAGTGAACCGCCGCCAGTTGTAAGTTGACGAATACCAATTCCACGAGACTCAACATCTGCTTTTGTCATACCCAAAGTTTTCAAAGGAATTGTGTACCAATAGCTCATATCAAGGTCATTTGTTTCAACAGCGGTATAATTGTCAGAAGCCATAAGCATTTCTCCAGTCTGTGCAGATGTTTTTCTGTTATCAGTTGGAGTAGATTCATAATAAATCTGTTTGCTTACAACGCATTGTCGTTTATATTTTATGTCAATTCCAGAAGTTCCAGTTGTCGTTCCGCTGTTCAAAGAAAGACAACGACTTGTATCAGTTGTTGTATTATAAGAAAAATAACCATCACTTTGAACATGGAAGAATCCCGGAGTTCCGACACCAATAAATGTTCCATCAAAAGTTCCGTATTTTGAAGAATGATACAACAGCCAGTCAAAGCCATTCGCATCTTCAAAGGCTATGCCATCATTTGCTGTTCCCCAAACACGTGTTCCTGCAGCATCCAAATAAGAACCTTTTGCAAGAACAGATGCTCCTGTATTAATTGCAAGTCCTAAAGGAATATCACGGTTATTCCACCACGCATTGTCGCTAGAGGCAAAATTATGGAACATAAATTTTGCACGGTCTACCATATTTGTAAGTTCAACCATTACATAAAGATTCGTGTCATCATAAGCCGCGTAAAGAGCATAAACATCGTAAGGAACTTCCTGCAAACCAGTCCAAGTTCTAGGGTCGTCATAAGCCGCACACTGTGCAATTCGTTCTGCTTCCGTCCAGTCTGACCAGCTGGAAATTGTTTTGTTTGTGCCATAGCCGTTTTTGTTCGTCCAATAATACTCTGAACCTTCGGCTTTTGTGTAGTCTACTGCCAATGTGTAGGTTGCGCTTGCCGAGCCGTTTGTTACGGTGATTGAGAATTCTTTATTACCTCCGTCTGCAATTGCCGCATTTTCTGGTTCTACCACAACTTTTGCAGAATTTGCGTTTGCTTCGGCAGTTACAGTTACAGAGCAGGAATCGTCCGAGCCGCTTAGCGATTTTCTAAATGACGTTCCAGAAAGAGAGCCAATTGAAGAGCCGTTTACTTTGATAGAAGAAAGTGTTACATCGTTTGGAGTTTCTGTCTTTCTTGTTACAGAAAGTGAATATGATTTTACAGTTCCGTCCTCGGCTGTTACAGTAATTGAGAACGATTTTGGTTCGCCCGCAACAAGGGAAGTTTCGCCGCTCGGACTTACAGAAACCGTTGCCTTTGAAGAATTTGCAACCGCTGTAACTGTAACTTCTTCTGTTTTTGAAGCAACTTCATATTCAGTTGCCAATCCAATAGAAGTTCCATTCACCTTGATTTCTTTCAATGTTGCGTCGCTGTCTAAAGCTGGGGCTGTTGTAGGGTCGGAATCGTAAAAATTTGAGCCGTCATACCAGAAAGTTCCTGCAATTTTTGAATCCAAATCGGCAGTTTGACTTCCACCAGCAGGAATAAGAATCATATTTATTGTCTCTTTAGAAGTTCCATATTTTTCAGTAACATTAATCATATACCAACCGCTAGGGTCATTCATATAATCAGAAGTTGCTTTTGTACTCAAAGTTGTTCCTGACCATGCACCGCACAATTCCACTTTTGGAGAAGTTGTCCAAGCATAAAGATTTGTGTTTGCCGCACATTTCACAAAAATAATCGTTTTTCCAGCAAGCGCATTTCCAATCAAAGTGTCAAAATCCGCAGAACCAACGCTAGGAACAGTCACAGTTCCCACAGTTTTTGTTGCATTGCCGTCATTTACGTACACTTTCCACGAGCCAGGAGCAACGCCGGTCAATGAAGCGGTTGTTGTTGAATCAGAATCGATTGAAAGTTTTTCAGAAAGCGGATCGTCAATCCAGACTGAATAGCCGGAAGCTGATTTTATGTTGGTAAACTTTACAGTTCCTGTCTTTTGAATAAAATCAGAAGTCAAAACAGAAGAATCATTTTTGTAAGCCTTAGCAAATCCGTCTGCATCAAAAAGATATGCGCTAGAAACACCGTCAAATCCGCCGAGCGAAACAGAAGAAATATCAACACCTGCGTTCAGCAAAGCAAGATACGCTTTTCCTTTTGCAGAACCCGAGCCGTCTTTTATTGTGCCGACTGAGTTTGCACCAGAATTTATGTCTGTGACTGCGTACAGAATTTTTACAGGAACGCCAGCAGTCTTATATCCACAGACTTCGATTACGCGGTTTTTGCCGACCGGAATATTTTCAACAGACAGAGTTCCCTTTCCGCCAGTGATTGAAACACCGCTTTTTGAAATCGTGCTCATTCCGTAGCCGTAAACATTTACAGTTGCATTTGAAATTTCATAAACATCGACAAAGCGCGATTTTGAATCAAAATAAAGAGTTCCAAAATTCTCATCGTCCGAGCCAGAATTCAGCTCCACCAAATCGGAACATCCAAACATCATCAGAGCGCAAAAAATGCCTCCAACAACCTTCAAAAACTTTTTCATTTTTCCTTCCTTATAACACCACACCCCACTTTTCCCGCACGGAATGTGATGGATTTTAAATTATTGTGCAAAAATTGTAACTCCAGTACCTTCGCAGGTTGTATCATTTGAACTTACAACACCAGTCTTATTCATAACCATTGTACCTTTTCCACTTACAGTAAGATTACTTCCTGGATTTATCACAATTGTTAGAGTTTTATTTGCATTCTCTGGAGAAGAAGAAGAATTTTTTATCGTATAATAAATCACATTTCCATTTATTGCTGTTGAACCTACTCCATTCCTGTTTCTTAATGCGTCATTATCTTTACGAAACTGAATCATGTCTTTGTGATAATTAAAACAATCTATATATTTTGCCTTATAACTCCAGTCTATCTGATTCATTTCTTGTCCCCACATATAAGAATTATGGGCTTCACTCGCAAAAGTTCCAACCTTCTTTGTCCGAAGGAATTCATCTCCTGCATGAATAAATGGAATTCCCTGTGCAGAAAGTAAAATTCCATGACCAAATTTTATAATTGCATCTGCATAGCTTGTATATGAAGTTCCAGCAGCAGCTATTTTGTCATAGAAACAAAGATTATCATGTGCCATAAGATAATTCACAGCTTGTTCTGGATTTGCAGTAAAATATCTAGTCCAAACACCTTCTGAATCGCTTCCTAGTCCAGTGCCAGAACCACGCAATCCAACCGTTGTATTCCAATAAGTTGAATCACCATCTTTATCTGTTTTTCCGCTGAAAATATAACCTAAAGTATTTCCATCATCACTTGAACCTTTTAATGTTTCACGCCATTTTCCAGCAAAACAACCAATATGAGCATTTGAAAGCTCCGAAATTGAAGAAGCATAACCATACTCTGAAGAAGAATTATTATTACATTGCCAAGGTTCACCTTGCATTAAAAGATTTCTATCTTTTGTTTCTGCATTTGTGTTATTTAAATATTCACCCCAGTCTTTCAAAGCTGCTTTCGTAAAAATTGCCATAAGGTCAAATCTAAAACCGTCAATATTGTATTCTTCTGCCCAATATTCAAGCGAATCTCGAACCATTCGGCTTACCATGCCGTTGCTTACGTCAACTGAATTTCCACAACCAGACAAATCTGTTGATGTATAATATTTTGAAGAAATTGAGTCGAACATTTCCGTTGCAAAAGTGTGATTGTAAACAACGTCCATAATTACGCGGATTCCGTTCTTGTGGAACTCGTTAATCATTTCCTTTACTTCGCGGATTCGCTCAACATAATCGTCCGGGCAAGTTGAATATCGGTCTTCCGGAACGTTGTAATTTACCGGGTCATAGCCCCAATTATATATTTCTCCAGTTTTATTTACATATTTTGTTGCAAAATCATACATCGGCATAATCTGAACATGAGTAACTCCGAGTTCCTTTAAATGGTCAAGACCTGTTTTTACAGTTGTTGCACCATTTGTATATGTTGTTCCAGTTTCTGTCATTCCTGGAAATTTTCCACGATAAGATTCTTTTCCGTTCCATGTGCTAGAGGAAGTAAAATCTCCAACATGAACTTCATATACAATTGAGTCTGTTCGTTTTTCTAACGTTGGTCGCTCAGCCCAACCACCGGTCGGTTCAGTCCGAGACATATCCATTACAATGTTTACACTAGGACCTGCCCAAGAAGAACCAATTGGTCCGCCAGAATAAAATGCCTTATTATCACAAAGCACGTTCGTTTTCTGCTGGTTTCCGTCATACTTAATCATCTTGCCGTAAGGGTCGCGCACTGCCACTCCGCCGATCTTGAACTGGTATTCCGCAAGGTGCAGGTCGCCCGGAACTGTTACACCGTAAATATTTGCAGAATCAGGATAATCGCCATCGACTTGGAATCCTTTTATGCAAGTGTAAGTTTTTTCAGTTCCGCCAGCAGTTTTTACCGTAACCGTTACATTGCTTGAATCCGGCGACCATATACTGAAAGAAGTCGCGCTGCTTGTGTAATATGCACCAAGCCGTGTCGGAGTTGAAGGCTTATCAATCTTTGTGAAAACAGAGCTTGCAGAAACTTCTGTTGCACCGTCCGTTCCCCAGACTTTTACGGTTACACTTGAACCTACAGAGATTCCTTCGCCTACTGCAAAGGTTTTGCTTGAATCAAAAGAAACTGCCGTTGCTGAAGTTTTTGGGTCGCTTCCGTCTGTTGTGTATTTTGCGGAAGCGCAGTTTTTTGCAGCAACTGTTACAGACTGGCTCGCTCCGCTGAACGAAGCGTTTCCGCCCGGAGTTATTGAAACAGCAGGTTCTGTGCTGAACGGATTTGAAGTTTCAAAAGTTTTTGTTGTAAAGTTGAACCAAGCCTCTTTTACGCCGGCAGGAATTACAACGCCAGCCTGCCCATCAGCCGGATAACGGTTATCGTCGCTTCCGCCGTAGAAAATCACCATTGTTGTTCCGGCTTTAACCCAAGATTCAGCCAAATCGTAGTAATAGCCATCAGATTCCGCACTCATTGACGGCATAGAATCCCATGCGGAAACACGCTGAGTTTCAGTATTATAATAGTAGATTTTGTAAGTGCTCCAGTTTGCGCCGTAAAAATGCACGCGGTAGCCTTCAAAAGAAACTTCTTCAAAGATTTTTCCCGCATTGCAAGTTTTGCCAGATTCAACAGAAACTGCTCTTTTTGAAACACTTCCGTTTTTGTCTTTTATGTATAAATACCATGAGCCGGGAGCAACATTTTTAACCGTGTAAGTGCCGTCAGAAGAAATTTCAACAGGTTCTGCTGCAGAAAGCGGATCATTCAGCCAGATTGAATAACCGGAAACGTTGCTTGCAGAAACAGAAACTTCACCGGCCTTTAAAATATAACTTGAAGAATCAAAAGTTCCATTTGGATTTGACTTGTAATCCGACGCAAGCTTTGCAGCATCAACTAAAGTCGCATGAACTCCAGAAGGAATCACATTTTCTATGATTTTTTCCTGCTCTTCTGTAAAATCAGAAGTCGGAACGCCTTCTTCTATCAACGCCTTGTAAACATTGCCTTTTACAGAAGAAGCATAGTTTATTGTGCCAAGATTATTTTCACCGGAAGAAATATCAACAACCGCAGTAAGAAAAATTCCGTCCAGCTTTGAGTCGCCGCTTTTAGCCTGAACCACAACAACACGATTTTTTCCAACCGGAATATTTTCTATTTTTACAGTGCCTTTTCCGTTCAGAATTGCAGTATTTTCGGCAACTACGGTTTCCATTCCAGAGCCAACAACACAAACATCCGCATAACTGATTTCATTTACTTGAACTGCACGGTCATTTTCGCCAAGAACCAAAGTTCCATAACGCCCATCATATTCAGATTTTTGCTCAAGATTATTTGCACAAGCGCAAAGAAACAAGGCAGACAAAATGCTCACAAGAGCCACTGCCCTGCATAAAACATTTTTCATTTTTCCCCCAGAAACCTCTCACCAAAAAACAGAGCCTTGCCCTTGCTTTTCCCACACAAGAGCAAAACCACTAGAACTATTTTACTTTACAAGAATGAATCTTGCAGAAAGAGCTGGTACGGTGACTGTGCCAGAAACAGTTTCACCAGTAACAAGGTCTGTTCCTGATGCAGAAAATGTTTTTGAAGAAGTAGAATTATTTATGGCAAAATTAACAGTTTTTCCGTCCAAAGTCTTCTTTCCGACATAAAAATCGCTTTGTTTTGTTACAGAAGAAGAAACGCCTTTCCACATGATTTCGTTTTCTTCACGAATCTGCATTAATGTTGCCACATAATCGTGCAAATCCTGCTCGTTTGTGCTAAAGCCACTGATTTTGCCAGCATCGCGGGCAATATGGTCATTATAATATCCCAAAGAACTTGGACCGGTATAGCCATCAGTCATCATTCCGTATTCATCGCCGTAATAAATTGTAATAGGACCAGAATATGCCGCAACGCTTGCAAGTGCAATTTTATGCCGCTTCCAATAATTTTCTGAGCTTCTATTTTCTGAAAACTTCCAGTTCACAAGATTTCCAAAACGAACCAAATCATGGTTTGTGATAAACAAGTTTGGATAATAACCTTCCGGATGCGTATAACCTTTTGTTGAATAGTTCGAATAGACATAATCAAGGTCTATTAACGAAGTAGATTTATCACCTTTTGATTCTTCCACAGCAAACATCTGCACAATCTTGTATCGGCTAGGAAAATCAAAACAAGACTGAAGTCCATAACCTGCCGCAGTTCCTGGATTTACACTTCCTGCTTGAATATTTTGCTCACTATCCCAATGTTCGCCGACTGTATAACCCAAAGTTCCCCAGTCTTGTCCTTTTGTTCCGTTCTTAGCCGCAGATTCTTTTATTGCAGTGCGGATTTCATACCAATAGTTATGTCCACCTGTATTAGCCTGTGTTCCATTGCCATCTTTTCCAAGTCCAACTTGATAGCACTGGTCAAAACGCCAACCGTCAATCTTATAATTTTCAATCCAATACTGAGCAACTTCCTTGTAATAATCCAAACTGTCAGGATATTTTACAGGGTTACTTCCGCCTGACGGATATTTTCCATTAGGAGAAGCTTTACTTACACCGGTATCACGATGATGACCAAAAACACCGTCAAGAATTACATTAAGCCCTTTTGCATGGGCTTCTGCCACAAGTTCTTCAAAAACAGCGTTTCCACCAAATTTTGGATCGACATTAAAATAGTCGCTACAGAAGTAACCTGTAGAATCCAACTGATTATTTCCGTCAGAAGTAAAAATTGGAGTAAGCCAAATCGCATTCATTCCCAAAGATTTTATGTAATCAAGGGCATTTATAATTCCACGTAAATCGCCATTGTGCGGACCCGGTCCATAACCTGTTCCATATCCAACACTAGAATCGCCATCTTGGAATGAAGAAACCATTATCTGATAAATACGAAGTTCATTCCAATCCGAAACAATCTTATTCACCGGTTTTTCAACAATGGAAATCGTGCCAGAAACCGTTTTGCTTCCGGCTGAATTTGAAACTGTTCCTGAAACTGTTATTGTTCCAACGGAAGAAGTAAAATCAGAAACATTAAATGTGTTCGAGCCAATAACAAGCGTTTTTGTAACGCCATTGATTGAAACTGTATTTTGAGTCAGAGCAGATTCGCTTGAAACTGTAATTGTAAATGAGCCGCCCAAGTATGCTTTTGAAGGAAGTGTTACAGTTGGTGGAACTGGAACAGTTTGTTTTTGAGCTCCACTTGCAGTTATACGGTAAGTTCCTTTTTCGGAAAGAACCATGTTTGTTTCATGTAATTTTTGCTTAGAAGAATTTGTAATCAAAATGCTTACAGAAGAAACTTTTTTGAACTCGTAAATATAGTCAGAGTCGCTGCTATTCTTATCCATTTCTATTCCAGGCCAAGTTGTATTTGGATATGAAGCCTTGTCTGAACAATCCCAATAATGAATCAATGGATAATTCAACGATTTTGCAACAAGAATTTTAATTCCATCATATTCTGTAACTTCAACATTTCCCAGCACAACTTCCGCCGCTGCACTAGATTCAACAGTCACCGTTCCGCTTTTTACAACCGCGCCGTCTTTTACAGCGTAGACGTTCCAAGTTCCCGGGGCAACATTTTCAACCGTCACCTCTGCAGAGTCGCCAGAAACCGCAGAAGAGATTTTTGAGCTAGGATCGGAAACCTGGATTGTACAGCCTGAACAGCCGTTTGCGGTAATTTTTACACTACCAGCTGTCAATGCATAAGAAGAGCTTTCTTTCAGGCTGCCATCCTTAAAGTCCGAAGCAATTGCGTCAGCGTCAATCAGACTTGCATGAACACCAGAAGGAATTGCATTATATATAGAAGAAAGCTGCGTTTCCGTTAGAGTTGAAAGGTTCACACCATTTTCAAGCAATACCGCAAAAACCTTGCCTTTTTTAGAACTTTCCCAGTTTACGCTCACGGAATTTGGTCCGCTTTTAATGTCGCAAACAGAATACAAAGTTATGCCGTCGATTTTAGCATTAGCGCTGGAATCGCCATAAGCCTGAACTTCAATTACTACATTTTTTGAAACAGGAATGTTTTCAACTGCAGGAAAAGTCGCAAGCCCTCCAGAAACAGCAGCCAAGCCAGTTTTTATTTCAAACTTAGAGCCTAGTGAATTGTAGCCACAAATTGTTGCTTTTGCAGATTTTATATCATCTACAAAAACTGCTCTTTCTGAATTAATAGAAACTGAGCCGTACTCAGAACTGATTTTTTCAGAAAGTAAATCCGAACAGCCAGAAAGCAAAACTGCAAAACCAAGCAGGCACGCAATAAAAGAAAGCCTTTTTAAAAAGTCCCGATTTAATAAATTTTTCATATTTTTTCCTTATTTTTTCAGCGAAGAAGCACACTTTTTTAGTTGTCTATAGATTAATTGTAAGGGCAGTATAAAGTTCTGTCAATTTTTTTTTGCTAGGAAAAACGACGAACAACACTAAGCTGCAAAAGCTACAAAAAACTCGACATTCAAAGCATTATGAATTATAATTACTAAAAGAGTTTGCCCGCAAACTTTTTTTTCAACTGTTGTTTCTCACTTCGTTGCGAAACAACTTAAAAAGTCAATCCTAAAACTGAAGTTTTACTCTTGGCTTTTTATAGGAGAAAATATGAAAAAAAACTTATTTTCAACAATTTTTACACTTGCCGCAATCTTTGGATTTTTTGCCGCGTGTTCCTCAAGTATAAATACCGCATCTGTAGAAATTCCGGTTGGCCAGATTTTTAGAAGCGCTGAGCAAAACGGTCTTTTAAATAAAAATGAAGCAACTGAAAGCGAATCTTTTGAATTAAAGATATTTTTGACCTTGAACGGAAGCCTTTATAAAGAAGAAACAATTCCTTATGATTCTGCCACATACACTTTTGACGACATTCCTATAGGCAGCGAACTAGAAATATCAGCGGAACTTTATAAAGGCCAAACAAAATTTTACGAAGGAAAATCAGAAAAAATCACTATTAAAGAAAATGAAAATTTAGTTTCTCTTTCTATTAGCAGAATAAAGTCCGATACCCAAACAGAATTAAAGTCTATGCCTAGCAACATAAGACTGGAGACTTCTTTTTCCGATGATGATACAACAAACACGGTTTCTTTAGCTACAGAAACTGCAACTTTCCATATTTACTACTTAGATGATGAATACAACAAAAAAACTCTGCCTGAATGGGTCACATACAGCTGGAAATTAAACGGAAATTCATTTGAAACAGATGAAACTATCGCCAAGTTTGAAAAATCAACTGGAACACTTACAATTTACCTAAATAAAAATCCATATATTCTGAAGGAAACACAAAGTGATTCTGGCACTGGAACACAAAACACGCTTGCAGTTGAACTTGGCAGCTCTGATTCTTCAGAATTGACATCCGCCTCTGTAGAGTTTTTTGTTACAGAATAGCAAGGTTTTATTTCAAATATAAATACGCCTGGCCAATATACGCTTACGATTAGAATCTTGCCTCAGACGTTTTTAAGATTCGTATAAACTTAAATCAAAAGATTCGCCGTTTGCGCTTAAAACTTTTTTCACATAGTCTTTTCCCCAATATTCGCACATTAGGGAAAAGGCTTGTTTTTTTATGGAATCTGAACAAAAATACTTTAAGTATCTAAAGCAGCTTAAAACATAACCATTGCACTGCCTGTGAACAACTTGGCTCTGTTCCTTGGAAAGCTCAATTCCGCCGCAGCTTAATTCATCGAAAATGACAGAAAATATAGAAGCAACGGAACATATTTTTTCCCAGCGCTCAAGATTTTCTATCCGCATGCTTGAAGAAATCCCTGTATCCACTGAGTACAAGCACAATTTGTCTTTTATGCCGATATAGCTTTTTGCAAAGTAGGCAGCAAAAAAAGAAATAAGGTAGTCTTCCCCAAAAACACAGAACATATTTGGTATTTTTTCAAAAGCCTGGACAAAAACGTCCTTTTTTATTAATTTGCCCCAAACAAAAAGATTTATTCTGTTATTAATTATTGCCGCATCAAAAATGCTGGAATTAAAAAGAGGCTGCTCACTAAGAAGATTTGTTTTTTTGCATACACTTTCAAAATTCTTTTGCTCCGCACTGGAACTTGCAGTTTTTTCATTCTGGTTCATAAAAAAAACTTCCGCCCCGCACTGAACAACATCGTAGTCTGATTCATTTGCTTTATTGCACAAAAGCTCAAGGGCATTGGGTTTTATGGCATCGTCGCAGTCAAGGCAAAAAATATATTTTCCAGAAGATTCATAAACGGCTGTGCGCCGGGCTTCTACGCAGCCAAGATTTCTGCTATGGCGCACATAGCTTACTTTTATTTTTGTCTGCTTTGAAAAGAGTTTGCATATCTTTTTGCAATTAAAGCCGTTTTCATCGCATCCGCTAGAGCAGTCGTCTACAACAATAAGCTCAAAGTCGCAAAAAGTCTGAGCCGCCACACTGTCCAAGCAGCGGCGCAGATACTTTTCGCCATTAAAAACTGGAATGCACACAGAAACAAGCATAGGTTTTAATTAGAAGAAACACTTTCTATATAGTCTGCCTGGCTAGCAAAGGTAGCGCCGCTGCTTACAAAATCTGTGTAAGTGTAGCCGTCAAATTCAAAGCCGCTGCCACCGCCTGATCGAGCAATGCTCAAATCATCACTATTAGAAAGGTCTACTGCGTAATAACTAGAAGAAGAGCTGTCGCCAATTACAAGCTTTTTCTTCTTAGGCAGCACAGCTACAAACTTACGCGTAATTCCAAACGAAACAGGATTTTGAGAATAAGGTGACGAATAATCTGACCAAGCTTTAATTGTATTACCGCTATCGCTGCCTATACGAACTAGCGAACTGCAAGCATTGACGTTACTTGAAGTAGGGTCGGTTACATTCAAATGCAAGTAATAAGAATTTTTTAAGATATACAAATTGCTATCCACAATAGCCATATCTGTAATGGCATTGAATGCATAAGCACTTTGCGTAATTTGATTTTCAGAGCACCACTCTGTAAACGAAGAATCACTGGAGGTTGTAAACACGTCTAAAACTAATTCAAGCTGGTCTTTAGAAATGGTTGCACCAGTTGTGTAGCTTGAAGGACTGGCAAGCTTATAAATGCTGTAAGTGCTGTCTTTTACAGAGCCGCTTGTGCTAGTCTTATAGCCTGCAACATACAAATCTTTGTCCAAGCCTTCGCAGTAAACAGCGGTTACCTTTGTAAATACAGAAGCAAAATCAAGCTGAACTTCAGCCGGGAACTGCCCGTCTTTGCTAGCCGCAACAGAATAAACAACTGGGTCGCTATAAGCCCAGTGATTCCATTCAGAAAGGGCTATATCTTGTCCGCCTTTTTCTAATATAGATGCAAGAGTATTTACAAAGTAAACTCTATTACCATCTGCGCACATGCTTGCAGGAATTTGCTGCTTTATGTAGCCAAAATTTTCTTTTTGAACTGTAAATTCAGTTTTTTTGCTTGCTTCCTTATTAGAATAATGAACCAGCTCGTAGCCAGTGGATTCAGTAATAGTGCCTGGAACTTTAGAATCTCCTTCAAGCTCCAGCTCAAATGCGTACAAGCCTCCGCTATGGTCGTAACAGAACGCCGCAAGAGAATAGTTGTCATTCTGATAACCAACAGCGTCATTATTGCCGTAACTTAATTTATAATTTACAGACCAACCACTTGCCAATTTATTTGAATAATAAACAGCAGGCAAAGGTTTTGTTACATAATACTTAAATGTATTTTCTTCCTTATTCTCTAGTATCTCGCATACAACAGTCTGTTCTTGCAAGCCAGAAGAAAGAATAGAAATTTTGCCGTCAAAACTTTCAGAGGCTATAACCAATGGAGAGTTCTCGTAATATTCGACATCTTCCACATCTAAATACAAATTAAAATCTGATGTATCATCATTTGCAAATGAACAAAAATCCAGATACGCGCCATTTTTTAAGATAACAGAAGGGGTTCCGTCTAGAGTGTAGCTTTTTACTACAAGACTTTTATCTGTTTCGGTTGAAGCTGTAAAAACGACATCGGCAGAGCTTTGCGCAACATCAACAGACTTATCGGCATGCAAGTTCAGTAAAACACCGCTTTGGCTAGTATCATCGTCAGTGCTAAAAGTGTCTATTTCAATTTGCTTGCCCTCCTTGATTTTAGAAATATCAAATTCCATTGAACCAGAGCAAGTGTAGTTTATTTTTGCATTATAGACTGCATTGTTTTTGTAGATATTTTCAAGAACTTTATAAAGGTTTCCAGGATTAGTTTTGTTCAAGCCATTAGAAGCAGAATCTTCTGAAACAGAAGCGGAAGCGTAGTATGTGTATTCTTTTAAAGGAAATAAAAGATTTTCGTACGAGCCAGAAGATTCCTTTTCATCGGCAACTTCAATCAAATCATCTGTCAAAAGATTTATGCGCTTCCAAATCGGCTCAGCATCCGTTGCTGAACTCTGGCTAGCAGCCGCGCAGTTTGCGTAAAGCTCAATGTTGTAATATCCAGAAGAAAGCTGCCCTGAAATCAATAATTTTGTACTTTGATTTTCAACAGATTCAATTTTTAAATCCGATGAACAGTCTTCTTTGCTAGAATTTTTTAGCGCGACTTTTATTCTGTCTTTTAAGTCTACCTGTCCGACTTCCGTAATATATTGATTATAAGAAGTCTGATCAAATCCTAGCTGCACAGAAAGGCTTCCTTTTCCATCTTGGCTCTTTTTTAATCCGACAATAACAGAAATCTCTGTTGACTTTCCTTCCGCCACAACGATATTTTCTTTTGAGCCGGAAAGTTCTATAGTAGAAGTATCATTAGCATAACTTCCTTCTATATTTAAGTTATATGTTCCAACGCCAAGCTTTGCAGAGTTTTCGCCTTTTTTTAAAGCAATAGAAACTACTTTATCTTTAACAGGCGTTATTTGCGTAAAAGTCAACTTCCACTCTTCTACTTTTGAAATATCAAAGCCTTCTGCAGGCTTAATAAACCTTGCAGAACTGTTTGAATCAGCAATATTGATTATGACGTTTTCAGATGACTGCCGTGCTTCTTGATTTTCAAGAATTCCAGAGCAAGAAGTCAATGCTAGAAGAATAACAGGAAATAAAAATAGAGCAATTTTTTTCATAAGCCCTCACGTAAAAAGCCAGTTTGACTTTTTTAGTTGTTTTTCAGAAAAGCAAAACAACAATTTATAAGAACGTTTGCAACGCAAACTTTTAAGATAAAACAGCCACATTTGCAACTATTTTTATCTTTTTAAAATTACTAGAACTGCTCTATTATAACATATATCTTTTTATTTTGCTATAAAAACTAGTCTGTAGGACCGGCAGATGACACTTCATCATCATTTTTAAGAAGAGCTGAATTGCTGTGGGCAACTCTGTCTTTCATAGGAATGTATTCGCGCAGCCCCGAAACGCTCTTATAAGCAGGACGGTAAATTCTTTTTCCGGAAACGATTTCTTCTATGCGGTGAGCGCTCCAGCCAGAAATTCTTGAAATTGCAAAAAGAGGAGTAAACAAATCGCGAGGAATATTTAGCAGCGAATAAACAAATCCTGAATAAAAGTCAAAGTTTGTGCAAATCTTCTTAGAATCTCCGTGGACTTCCGCAAGGATTTTTGGAGCGAGCTTTTCAACAAGCGTGTACAAGTTGAATTCGTCGTCGCGGCCGTTTTCGTGCGCAAGTTTTTTTGCCTTGTCCCTTAAAAGAATCGCGCGGGGATCACTTATCGTGTAAACTGCGTGTCCCTGACCGTAGATAAGGCCGGTTCTGTCGAACGCTTGCTTTGTAGCAATTTTCCGCAAGTAGTCGGCGACTTTCTTTTCGTTGCCCCAGTCGTCAATATTTGCCCGCATTTCGTCCATCATTTCCATGACTTTTATGTTTGCGCCACCGTGCCGTCTGCCTTTTAATGAACCGACAGCGGCTCCAATTGCAGAATATGTGTCTGTATCTGAAGAAGAAACAACATGAACTGTGAAAGCAGAGTTGTTTCCGCCGCCGTGCTCCGCATGAACCACAAGAGAAAGGTCTAAAAGTTCCGCTTCAAGGCGAGTATATTCTTTATTTGGGCGAATAAGGCGCAAAAAGTTTTCTGCAGTGCTTAAATTTGGATCAGGATTGTGAACATACATGCTTTTTTCTTCATAGTATCTTCTTTTTGCCTGATAAGCATAAGCTACTAAAGTCGGAAAACGAGCTATAAGCTCCACGCACTGCCTTAAAACGTTTGGAATACTTCTGTTTTCCGGGTCGCTATCGTAAGAATAGGAAGCTAAAACACCACGGGCAAGTTTATTCATAATGTCGCTTGAAGGAGCTTTTAGAATCATATCTTCCATAAAGTTGTTAGGAAGCACGCGTTCTGCCCCCATGTAGCTTGAAAATTCGTCAAGCTGTTCCCTTGTAGGAAGTTCTCCGAACAGCAAAAGATAGACAACTTCTTCAAAGCCGAATTTTTTTTCTCGCTCGCAGTCTTTTACAATATCAAGAACATCGTATCCGCGGTAAATAAGTCGTCCTGGAACAGCAACGGTTTTTCCATCTGCGCCGGTTTCGTATCCTATTACATCGCCGATTCTTGTAAGGCCAACAAGCACACCGCGACCATCTGAATATCTCAAGCCTCGCTTTACGTCGTATTTTTGATACAGCGACTGGTCTATCGGGTCATTACTTTTTGCAATATTTGAAAGTTTTTCTATAAAAGACGCCTTGTTTTCTATCAATGCCATGTTCTGTTCCTATAATGCAAGATTATGCATTTTTTCTAATAATTTTTGCATTATTATAAATTAAATTAAACCTTCTTGTCTACACAGCCCAAATGCCGAGTTCCAGGAAAATGAATAAAAGCGCAAGCGAATTTACACATTTATAAAAACTCGGCATTTGAGATTTTTCGGCTACACATTGAACTTAAAGAAAAGCACATCGCCGTCTTGCACTATGTAGTCTTTTCCTTCCTGGCGGTATTTACCTGCTTCTTTTATTTTTTGCTCAGAACCGTACTTTTGCAGGTCTTCTATAGAATAGGCTTCTGCCTTGATAAATCCTTTTTCAAAATCTGTGTGAATTACGCCGGCCGCTTTTGGAGCCGTGTCGCCAAGCTTTATAGTCCAGGCTCTACATTCGTCAGAACCGCCTGTAAAGAAAGTTGCCAATCCCATAAGGTGATACGCTTTTTTTGCCAAAACCGCAAGGCCGCTTTCAGAAAGTCCAACTGAATCCATAAAGTCTTTTCTGTCCGCAGGGTCGGTTATTTCCGCAAGATCGGCCTCAAACTTTCCGCAAATCACCACAACTTCGCTGTGTTCTTGCTCTGCTATTTTTTTTAAGGTTTCAACATATTTGTTAGTTCCTGCAGAAATTGAATCTTCATCAATATTTGCAACATAAAGTGTTGGCTTCATGGTCAAAAGGAACATATCTTTTATGGCTGTTTTTTCATCATCTGCAAGCTCTGCAAGTCGAGCGCACTTACCTTCCTGAAGGAGAGGAAGTATTTTTTCTACGGCAGAATTAAATGGCGCAAGCTGCTTTTCCGCCTCTTTTCCCAAGGCGCGAACTTGCTTTATATTTTTTTCCTGGCGCTTGGCAATTGTCTGCAAATCTGCCTGCGCCAGCTCAAAATTGATTGTAAGAACATCATTTTCCGGGTCAACAGGAGCTTCTACCTTAGAATCTTCGCGGACGTGCATAATATCAGGATTGTCAAAGCAGCGAACAACGTGGGCAATGCAAGCGCACTCACGGATATTTGCCAAAAACTGATTTCCAAGCCCTTCGCCCTGGCTTGCGCCTTTTATAAGCCCCGCAATATCAACAAATTTTACAGATGCAGGAGTCTTCTTTTTTGGATTATGAATTGAAGCTAAAAAATCAAGCCGCTCATCAGGAAGATCAACTATACCGACGTTTGGATCGATTGTACAAAATGGAAAATTAGCAGCTTCGGCAGGAGCTGCAGTAAGAGCTGAAAAAATGGTTGACTTTCCTACATTTGGCAAACCAACAATACCGCAATCTAATGACATTACAAGTCCTCTGATAAAAAAAGATATGAAAATCAGTATAATTTCTTTAGAAGAAAATAGCAATGTTTGATTTTAGTGTTTGTTTTTAGATTTTTTGTAAAAAAACTGCAGAAATTTTACAGCTGCCTGCGTATATATTTTTATGAAGAAAACAAGTTTTTTCGCAATTTTTCCTAAAATTCTCTTTTTAATTTTTTTTGCAAGCTGCAGCTCCAGCAAGAACGCTGCTGAAAATCAAAGTTTAAGAATTGTCTGCTGGAACGTTCAGACATTTTTTGATGCGACAAAAGACGGGACTGAATATTCTGACTTTTTAAAAAATAAGGAATGGGGGAAACAAAATTACGAGAGCAGGCTTAAAAAGCTCTGTTCGTCATTAAAATTTTTAGACGCAGATATTTTCGCGCTTATAGAAATTGAAAACGAAGGAATTTTGTATGATATTTCAAACCAGCTGGCGTCAAATTCTTGGGACAACAGAAAATCATGGGATTACGCCTGTTTTGCAAAAGCAGAAGACGGAGCTACAGGCTGCGCAATAATTTCAAGATACCCAATAAAAGATTTAAAAAGCCATTTTTTGGATGCTAGAGCGTATTCAGCAGAGCAACCGCAAACGAGGCCTATTTTAGAGGCAAAAATTGCGGCATTTGAAAAAGAACTCGTTATTTTTGTAAATCATTGGAAGTCAAAATCAGGAGGAAGCAGCGAAAGCGACATCTGGCGGGACTTGCAAGAAAACCAGCTTGCAGAGCTAATAAATTCTTTGCCGCCAGAAACGCCGTGCATCGCTTGCGGCGACTTTAATCGCGATATAAAAGAATTCTTTATTGATTCAGATTCTGCGCAGACGGTTTTAGGCAGAACAAAAATCGCATTGCAAAACTTTTTAGTTCCGCAGACTTTTTTGCAAGAAGCGAAAATGAAAAACCCATGGATTTTGACCGGCGGCTCGTTAGTATTTCCTGGCTCTTACTTTTATAAGAACGAATGGGAACGAATTGACCATTTTTTTTACAGAGGAAAAATCAGCATAAAAGGCTTTTTGCCTGCAACAGACGGCTCTTGGTGCGATTCTGAAGGAATACCAAAAAGATACGCAATCTATAACAATTCAGGATATTCTGACCACTTGCCAATAAAGTGCGTTGTTGTATTTGAATAGCAACACTATTTAGCTAGCTCTAGCCGGTTTTTTCCACCTTTTTTTGCCAGATAGGCGGCATCATCGGCGGCTTTAAACCAAGATTTGCTTGTCATTCCGTCCTTATATGCCGCAATTCCAATGCTCATTGTGCAAGAAAAACTATTGTCCATAAAATCAAAAGTTGAATTTGCAAAGGCAAGCCTTATTTCTTCAATTTTTTGCACAACTTCTTCAGCTTCTAAATTTCTAAAAAGGATTACAAACTCGTCCCCACCGTAACGGAAAGCGCTTCGATTTCCACCTAGAGCATTCGAAATCTTTTCAGAAAGGGTAATTAAAACTGCATCTCCAGCAGCGTGGCCGTAAGTATCGTTCACGCTTTTAAAATTGTCTAAGTCTAAAAGAGCCTGAAAAACCTTTTCTCCATTTTCGCAATACAACTTTATATAGCGTTCAATAGCGCCGGCATAAGCCGTTCTGTTGTAAAGGCGCGTAAGCGGTTCAAGCCGCAATTCATTTGTCAATGAACGCAGGCGGGTATTATTTCTGCTCATAACCTTAAACTGAGTGTTAATGTCTTTCATCATAACTTTGCTAACGCCGTAAATAAAAATTAGCGCAAAAATAACTAGAATAAAAATAATAATCTGTTCGGGCAAAGCCTCTGTACGGTTAAACTTCCAATGCACAAAGAAAGACAAAAATTCTACAAAGACACAGGCTTTAAATAGACTTTTTAAAAGCTGCCTATTAGCAATTGAAGTTGCCAAGATTAATACCAAGCTTGGCAAAACCATTACGCCGTCGTAACGATTATAAAAGATAGAAATAATTGAAAATTGCCAAAAAATTGTATAGATAGAAAAACGGTTCTTTAACGAATCCGAAACTTTTCTGGACTTTACAACAACTGTATTTAAAATGATTACCACAAACTGCAAAAACAAAGAAAGGCTTACTTCAAATAGAAAATAAAATTTGAATGAAAGTGGAGCCAAATACCACGGATTTAGATAATAAAATACAGAAATACCAGCCGCTATAAAAAGTATTGTAAAAAACAAGAACCAACTATAAAAAAACAATCGCTCTTGCCAGCTGTGCAAGTATTCTGTTTTATATTCTGAAAAATTCATTGTTTTATAATAATATTATAGAAATAGAAATCTTTCAAGAAAAGAATTGTTGGCAGAGAAATCTTCAAAGAGAAAAAAATAACAAGCCTTGAAAACGAAATTCTTTGCGACTGGATTGCTAAAATTCTTTAAAGTTTGCTCCAACCTTATTCATCGTTTTATAAAAGTTTGGAAAAGAAACAGAGCAACATTCTGCATCGTTTACGATGACATTTTCTCCTGCTTTAAGCCCCAATCCCAAGCATGCAAGAGACATTGCAACCCTGTGGTCTCCGTAGCTTTCAACAGTTGCGCCGTGCAGTTTGAAAGTTGGATTTTCACAGCCGTCTTCAAGAATTGGAGAATGTCCTTCTATCTTTATCCAGTCAGAGCCAATTTCTACAGATGCGCCAAGCTTTTGCAATTCTTTTTGCATAACCAAAAGTCTGTCCGTTTCTTTTTTGCGGCAAACAGCGGCATCTTCAAGAACAACCACACCTTCGGTAAAACATGCCGCAACAGAAAGCGCGCAAACTGCATCTGGGAAGCCTGAAATATTTACGCGCAATTCTCCATTCGGCAAGTTTTTTGTAGAAAGACAGCTTTTTTTTACGCAAAGACAGTTTGAAGAATCTATTTCAATTTTTGCTCCAATTTGTTTTAGAACATCAACAATCGCCATGTCGCCTTGGCTTCCAGAGACATCAACGTTGTCGATAAAAAGTTCGCTTTGAGTTATAAGGGCTGCAACTAGAGGAAAAGCCACCGCTTCCCAGTCGCTTGGAACAACTTTGTCAAATGCTTTAATTTGAACAGGTCCTTCTACGCAAATCTTTTTAAAATCTCTAGAGATTGAATGTTTTATTCCAAGTTCTTCAAGCCACATTCCAGTCATTTTTAAAAATGGAGTTTCTTTTGGATCTGTAAGCTCAATTGTCGTGGTTCCGTCAAGGCGGCTCGCCGCCATCATTATTCCGCTGACATACTGGCTTAAGCGTCCGTCTGTAACAATTGCACAGCCAGATTTTGCAGGGCCTTTTATAAGAATTGGAGGGGCGTTTCTTTTAGGAATCGAATTATATGCCTGGCAGCCCATCTGCTGCAATGCGTCCAAAAGATGATTTACCGGTCTTGAACGGATGGATTCATCGCCTGTAAAAACTGACCAGCCTTCAAAAGTCGCTGCAATCGGCGCCATAAAATACAAAAGAGAACCTGAATCGCCAACGTCTACCACATCACTGGGAAGATGGGCTGAGCTTCCCGCCCCTTTTACAACCCAGTCGCAAGAATCTGAAGTATCTACGCAGGAGCCTAAAAGAGGAACTGCCTTGCTTGCCGAAATGCAATCCGCTCCGCCTAAAGGATTTCTGATATGACTTACACCTTCCGCCAAAGAGGCAAAAAGAAGAGCTCGAATCGTATGGCTTTTTGAACCGGGAACTTGTATATGACCTGAAAGACTGTTTTTACACGCTTGAATTTTCATGCGTACAATCTACCAAAAAATGTGCCGTTTTGGAATAGAGCGAACTGTCTAATTGAACTATACATTTTATTCTGTTATCATCAATATATATGAAGAAAATAGCTCTTTTGTATACATCAAACACAGACAAATTAGTAAACCTTGCGCAATTCCTTGTTCACGACGGATGGGAAATTATTTCGGCAGGGAACACTGCAACGTTCTTAAAAAAACAAAACATACACGTAACTGTAGAAAAATCAATTGAATCAGACATATATAGCGAAGATTCTTTTTCTAATATTTTAAAGATGCTGCTGAATGCGGGGCGTGACTATTCTAAGAACAGCGCTGCTCAAGAAATTAAACTTGTCTGCATAAATATGGCAGCAACATTCCGCCCTTTAAGCGATTTCAAAGAAGATGACAAGCCTGACAACTGCATAGATTTAAAAACAAACTTTATAATTCGAATAGCGGCAAAGAATTACAATAACGTAATGCTCCTTACCGACCCTGTTGACTACGACGAAGCAATAGTTCAGCTTAGAAACAACAATATAAGCAAAGATTTTTGTCTTTATTTAGCCGGAAAAGCGTTAAATATGACTTCAGCATACGATGCGGCTTCTTCAAATTCAATTCTTTATGAAAAAGTTGAATTTCCAAATTATTTTTTATACCCTCTTAAAAAAGTCGGAAAACTTAGGCACGGAATGAACCAGCAGCAGGCCGCATGCTTGTATTCAATGAACGACAACGATTCTGCGCTCAGCGGAGTAAAAAAAATATACGGGAAAGAGCTTTCTTTTTCAATTTTTCAGGACTGCTTGACCGCCTGGAAATACGTAAGCATGTTTATGAAAATTTTAAAGAATCCTTTTTCTGTTCAGAGCTTTGACTGCAACAACTACCCTTTTGTAACTCACTTTACGCCAGCTTCTGGATACGTTTTTACAATCGGAATTAAAAATAACAATCCAATAGGAGCTTCTCTAGGGGCAGACATTGTTGAATCATTTCAAAAAACTTACAACTGCGACAAGCTTTCTTTTGAAGGAGCTTCAATCGGCTGCAGCGCGGCTATAAATGAAGAGGCGGCAAAAAGTTTTTTAAACTTAAACCTTTCTGCCATAATCGCGCCGGACTTTTCAAAAGAAGCCAGGACAATTCTTTCTGAGGAAAAAAACTTGCGGCTAGTAATTGCCTCCAGATTGATAAGCGGCAGAGACGAATACATTTCTGTAGACGGAGGCGTCCTTGTTCAGCAGCAAGACCAGGAATTATTCAAAAGGCTGCGCGTAATGACCAGAACCCGTCCTACTCAAGCTCAGTTTGATGCAATGGAATTTGGAATGTTGCTAGCGATGCTTACAACTTCTAATTCTGCAATCATAATTAACGACCTTTCTACAATAGGAATTTCAACAGGACAGCCAAACAGGTTTAAAGCCGTAAAATACGCTTTTGAATCAGCCCTTGAATGTCAAAAAAATGAGCTAACCTCACAAGATAAAAGCGCCGAAATTTTAGTAAGCGATTCAGTTATCGACTTTGACGAAAAAACGCGTATGCTAGAAGAACTCGGAATAAAAGCCATAATACAAGCCGGCGGAACTCCTCGCGACAATGAATTTATCGACTTTTGCAATGAAAAAGGAATTTCCATGGTATTTACTGGCATACAGCATCTTGCATACTAGAGGAACAGATGATTTTTTACTTAGGTAGTTTTTTACAAAAATATTTTGGACCTGCACGGCTTCTTCAGTCTTACACGGTTCTTATTGCGCTTGCGCTTTACACAGGTTTTTTTGTTACATACAAAATCTTGCCACTATTTTACAACAAGCTTCCGCACGACAGAGGAAGGGAATTCACTCTTACAGCAGAAGCTGCAAAAGGAAAACCTACGGGCGCAGGAGTTGTATTTATAACCATTTTTGCGCTAATCTGCATTTTTTTTATTCCGATGGGACTAATGCAGTCAGGAGTGCTTTTGCTAACTTGGCTTACAATGCTTTCTGGATTTTTAGACGACAGGAGCATTGCAAGCTGGGGTGAATACAGAAAAGGATTTTTAGACCTTTTAATCAGCATTGCAGCTTCGCTATTGCTATATTTTTGCACAAAAAATGCCAGCGCAGATGGAAAAGTGTACTTTTGGCTCCCATTTATTTCACATCCCCTTGCAGTAAATCCTATAGCATATGTAATAATTGGAACGGTTCTGCTTTGGGCTTCTATTAATACGACCAATTGCACAGATGGCGTTGACGGGCTTAGCGGAACACTAGTTCTTATTGCCCTTATAACATTAGGGACAATCTTTTACTTTATATTGGGACATAAAGATATTGCCTCGTACTTGCTAGTTCCGCACATTGCGAACGGTGCTAAATGGGGCTTAATGACTTTTGCGCTAACGGGAACCTTGATGGGCTACCTTTGGCACAACGCGTATCCAAGCCACGTTTTAATGGGAGACGCAGGCAGCCGAGCCTTAGGATTCTTTATAGGAACTATGGTTTTAATAAGCGGCAACCCTCTATTAATTTTAGCGACGTCAACAGTAATCTTCTTGAACGGTGGAATGGGTCTTTTGAAAGTCGCTCTTCTAAGATTTTTCCATATAAAGATTTTTGAAAATATCCGCTTTCCGCTGCACGACCACATGAGAAAAAATCTTGGCTGGTCCGCAACGCAAGTCCTTTTAAAATTTATGATAATTCAAATTTTAATAACAGTTGCCATTGTAGGAATATTTTTCAAAGTCAGATAGTCCGAAGTGCGAACACAACCATCTGCAGCAAGGGTTAGTAAACAAACCTTGGAAAGTCGCTGAAAGCGTTTTTCTTACAATTTATGAAAAAACTCGACATTCGGGCTAGATAGCAAAAAAATAGACTAACGTCTTTGCATCTTTTATAAGATTTGAAACAACACAATACTCGTTTGGCATGTGAGCAGTTTCATCAAGGCTGCTCCAAACTGCGCAGTCAAAGCCTTTGCGGCGAAGCTCTGCGCCTACAGTTCCGCCTCCAATCCCTATAGTGCGGGCGTTTATTCTGTGCGCGCTAAAAATGGCTTCTTTTAGTTTTTTTACAACTTCAGAATCCACAGAAGTCGCAGGACTTTCGCTCATTTGTGGAATTTCTAGCTCAACCTTTACACCGTAATCTTTTTCAACATCGCTGCAACGAAGCTTTACTTCAAGCAAAACTTGATTCAAAGGGTAGCAAGGCAAAATTCTGCAGTCCATAAAAAAGGTATCTTCGCCAGGAATTATGTTAACGCCTTCTACATTTGCAAGGCGCATAGTCGGCTGAAAAGTTGAATAGCAAGGTTCAAACAAAGAGTCCTTTTTATTAAAAACATTCTGCAGAGCGTAAAGCCGCATGCTTAAGTCGCTTGCAGCAAGACAGGCGTTGCAACCTTGATCCGGGCGGCTTCCATGAGCTTGTTTTCCTTTTACAGTAATTTTTAGCCAAAGAAGATTTTTTTCAGCAACTTCAATTGTTTCGCCATTAGAATCGCCTCCGTCAGGAATCAAGATTAAATCGTTTTTCCTAAAAAGATTTGTATTTTCCAAAAGCCAGATAATTCCGTGCTTCGAGCCAACTTCTTCGTCTGCCATGAACAAAAGCTTTACTGTATGGGCGGGCTTTATTCCCAATCTTATAAATGCTAAAGCCGCAAAAACAGAAGAAACCAGCCCTTGCTGATTGTCTTCAACGCCCCGCCCAAACAGCTTGCCGTCTTTTTCACAAACTTTCCAAGGATCAGTATGCCAAAGTCCCTTTTCTCCAACAGGAACCACATCCAGATGCGCCATTGCCCAGACAGAATATTCATCGCTAATTCCAGAAATTGTAGCCACAATATTCGGCCTAACTCCGCCTTCTGCCCTAGAATCAGGAGCGTCAAAGCGTTTTATGTCGGAAAACCCCTGATTTTTTAGCCAATTTTCAAGCGCAATGGCTTTTTGCAGTTCTCCTTTTCCGCCATTTTCCGGAGCTAAAGCAGGGATCTGAGTAAGCAAACTTTCAAGTTCAACCATATCCCGTTCAGAAGATTCTACAAACTCAATAAGCGAAGAAATATCTGTTTGTGCCATAAAAAATCCTTAAATTAGCGAAGTCTGTTTTTATAAACGTTCCAAGTAGAGCTTACAAGAGTTTCTACATCGGAATGCTCAGCCTTCCAGCTTAAAATTTCGTGCGCCTTTTTTGATGTGGCAACAAGCTCGGCAGGATCGCCTGGCCGCCGCTCAACAATGTCCGCAGGAATTTCCATTCCAGTAATTTTTCTTGCAGCTTCAACCATTTCTTTTACCGAAGTTCCAGTTTCACTGCCAAGGTTCAACTTTAAATTCTGCTTTTTTGAGGAAATAAAATCCAAAGCTTTTACATGCGCAACTGCCAAATCGTTTACGTGAACATAATCGCGGATGCAAGTTCCATCGCGAGTTTCGTAATCATCGCCAAAGATTTTCATTCGGCTTCTCATTCCGCAGGCAGTTTCCATGATTACAGGCAAAAGATTCTGAGGATTCTGTTCAAGCCCTGTTATCACGCCGTCAACATCGTAACCTGCCGCGTTAAAGTACCGCAAAGCCGCAAAATTAAGTCCTTTTAACTGGCTGTACCAGTCCATGAATTCTTCTATTTCAAGTTTTGTAAAACCGTAATAGTTTTCAGGATTTTTTGGATGCTCTTCGTCAATCGGCAGATATTTTGGGCTGCCGAAAACCGCTGCGCTGGAACTAAAGACCATGTTCATGCAACCGTGATTTACAGCGCTGTTCAAAATGTTCAAAGTGCCATTTATATTGTTTACAGAATACTTTTCAGGAAGAATCATAGACTCGCCAGCGGCCTTAAAAGCGGCAAGGTGAATAAATGCGTCAAAACCTTGCGAAAAAGCAGCATCCAAATCCTGAGGAAGCAAAATATTTCCGTAAATGAACTTATTCCTTGAAAAAAGATTCTGTCTAAGACCGCTAGAAAGATTGTCAAAAACAGTAACTTCATGATTTTTAGCCATAAGTTCTTTTACAACATGGCTTCCAATGTAACCTGCGCCACCTATAACCAATACCTTCATATTCCACCTCGATTTTATCCAAGTTTTTCCATTGCCTCTTCCCACTGAACATTCAGCTGCTCAATTTTTTGAGACAATTCATCTATTTCTTTTTGAACTAGCTTTGCTTTTTCTCCGTTAGAATAAACTTCAGGATTAGACATTTTTAGCTCAAGAGAAGCCTTTTTTTCTTCTGCCAAAGAAATTTCCTGCTCAATTTTTCCAACCGCTCTTTCAATCTTTCTTTTTTCAGAATCAAGTCTTTTTTGTTCTTCCCAAGAAATTCTACCTGCAGAAAGCTCTTCTGCTTGTGCACTTTGCAAATCTTTTGCATTTTCCAAAGGAACAAGACCTTCCTGCTCCGCGGCAAGCCTCTGCTGATAGTAAAAATAGTCTCCAGGAAATTCTCTGTGCTTGCCTGGCGTTAATTCCAAAACCTTTGTCGCAAGCCCTTCAATAAAGCCTCTGTCGTGGCTTACAAAAACCAAAGTTCCTCCAAAATCCTTCAGCGCATTCATTAAAACATCTTTTGAATGCATATCCAAGTGGTTTGTAGGCTCATCGAGAACTAAAAGATTGTTTGGACTCAACAAAAGCTGCAAAAGCGCAATCCTAGACTTTTCGCCCCCGCTTAAAACATCAAGACTCTTAAAAACATCGTCGCCCCTAAACAAAAATGAACCAAGCATATCGCGAACTTTAGGAACAAGTTCTGTAGGCGCCCGCGATTCTATATAATCTAAAACAGATTCGCTGCCCTTTATAGTTTCTGCGTTGTCTTGACTAAAATATCCTATTTTTACTCCTGCGCCAGGAATAATTTCTCCTTCAAAGCCTTTATCCTGGCCGGCGATAATTCTAAGCAAGGTTGACTTGCCAGCACCGTTTCTGCCGGCAACAACAAGACGCTCTCCATTTTCAAGAACAAGATTTAAGGAATCAATTACTTTGCGGTTATTGTCATAAGACTTTGAAATGCCATTCAAGCGAAGAACCAGCTTGCCCGCATGCGGAGCTGGAGGAAAACTAAAGCGTATTTTTTTTAGACTTTCTGGAATTTCAATCTTTTTTTCAAGAATTTTATCCAGCTGCTTTTGGCGGTCTTGAGCCTGCGCAGCCTTTGTTGCCTGAACACCAAACCGCCTGATAAAATCCTGAAGTTTTGCGATTTCATCCTGCTGTTTTTCGTATTCTGCAATTAAAGTTTTTAGTTCAACTTCGCGAATTTGTTCGTAATGCGAAAAATTTCCCTTGTAGCGTTTTAAGTCGCCGGCAAAAAGTTCGTAAACTTCGTTCACTGTAACGTCTAAAAAATAGCGGTCGTGGCTTACAAGAAGAAAACCGCCTTTAAAGTTTAAAAGAAACGATTCAAGCCAGGATCGGGCTTCCAAATCAAGATAGTTTGTAGGTTCGTCCAAAAGAAGAATATCTGGGTTCTGCATCAAAGCCTTTGCCAGGGCGATTCGCATTTGCCAGCCGCCGCTGAATTCTTCAGTCTGCCTTTCAAAATCATCTTTAGAAAAACCAAGCCCTAACAAAACACTTTCTGCTGTAGCTTCGCGCCGATGCCAGCCAGATTCTTCAAGCTTTGTTATAAGAGCGCTTTGCTGTTCCAACAAGGACTGAGTATTTCCCTGCCCAGTGCGGAGTTTTTCGCCAATTTCATCAATTTCATCTTGCATCTTATAGCCGAATTCAAAGGCCTTATCCGCTTCTTGACGCAACGTGCAACCATTATGGGTAAGTCCGCTCTGCGGAAGGTATGCGATTCTGCAACCTTTTTGGCAAACTCTATTTCCGCTGTCAGGCTTTACCAGCCCTGCCATAACTTTTATGAGGGTAGATTTTCCAGCGCCGTTAGCACCTGTTAAAGCAGCCTTTGAACCAGAAGAAAGCATGACGCTAACATTTTTAAGAATATCTCTATCACCAAAAGCCAAAGAAACTTGGCTAAACTGCACAAATGCCATAATCTTCCTATAAATCAGATTCTACTCTTTCAAGACCTGAAAAATTTTCGCTCTGATTTTTATTTTCTAAAGGTTTGTTTTCACTGTAATCTTCAACTCTTCCAAAGAAGATGACCAAAGGACTTAAAGCGCGTTCTTTTAGGGTAGAATCGTCGATTAATGCGCCAGTGGCATCTTCAAACCTAAGTCCGTTTTCTTCAATTTTGTAAAGGAAGTTCACTTCTTTTTGCATTCCATCGAATTCAAATGTAAGAACTCCGTCATAAACTTGCGACAACGCTTTAGAAATAAAGTATTTTACCTTTACTGTGCCGCGGTTCTTTGCCGAAGAAGAAAGAACAGAAGGAACCAAAAGCCTTTTATTCTGCCAAGTAAAAGCATGGTCTTCAGAAAGAACCAAAGTTCCATAGCTTTCGCTGTGGAATTTCGGGCCGAACATATAAACTTGCTCATACTGTTTCTCGCGGCGTTCAAGTTCCTGCGCAATAATTTCATTTATATCAGCATCGATTGTAACAAAGTTAAAATCTTCAGGTTTTCCGCTAGAACCAGTATAGCGAACAACAATAAAGTCCTGTCTGCGAACTGTAACGACAATTGGAATATCTGCAAGTTTATAAGCGTTTGCCCCAGTTAATTCAGCGCCGTTGTAATTCCATTTTTCTGAAATTCCAGGCATCGTAAACGAAAGCATTTTTGAATCTTCATCCAAATGGAAATTATAAGAAAGATTTATTTTTGACGGCTCAACTCTGCCAGAATCAATCATTGACTTGTAGGAATCCGGATACCAAATTTGAAGCAAAAGCTGGTCAAAATCCGCATTTGTATTTTCAACTTCCTCTTTATTTTCGTCCCCAATTCTGTTGCCGTCTTTGTCCGTTTTGAACAACCGCAAATTATAACTAAAGCAGCAGCCTTGAGTTCCGTCTGAAGTAAGAACTTTAAACCAAGCACCTTCAAGAGGCTTTCCACCTGTCATAGGCGGCTGGCCATTAACTTTGTAAAGAATTTTTATGACTTCGCCTTTGCGCAATCTGTACACTTGCTTTGCAGAATTAACAGGCTCTGAACGCATAGGAAGCCCATCTGCAGCAACAGAAGCGTAGGTATTTTTATATTCCGCGTAAAGTCCTGCAGAAAGTTTTTTTGCCTTGCGCTTGCCAACCGGCTCAGACAGCTGCCACAAAGGAATTTCTATCATGCCATCAGAGCAGCCAATTACATACTGCTGAGTTATATTAGATTTTATGTATACAGGAACAACGTCGCCATCGCAAAGTTTGTTTTCCGGAAGATTCCAAAGAAGAACGCCGTATCCTTTTACTTTTGAACAAGAAGAAAAACAAAAAGCCGCGCAAGCCAACAAAATAAAAACAAGTTTAAGTTTTCGCATACAAACACTTTAGCAGATTTTTTTTACTTATGGAATGGTTAAACATTGACAAAAGAATATCCATTCCAGCAAAAACTAAACTTGTTTTTAAGACATTGAAGAATTTACAATCTTTTAGCGTTACTTGCTCACCTGTTTTAAGATTACAACTGACCAAGGATTTACACCGTACGAGTCCGCAGCCATGTAAACGCAAGAAGTATCTGTTTCATCCCAGCAGTTAAAACTTGTTTCCGCCCAAGAAGAAGTATCCGCAACACGAGTCCATTTGCTGCCAGCAGCAGGAGCAGGAATTGTATATCCAATTTCCGTAGTATACATATTCATGAACACAAGATAGTCGCTTCCGCCGGAAACTTTGCTTCCGTTTATGCGAATCCAGACGCAGCGGTCGCTGTCCGACAATGTAGAAGCGCCGTCCTCTTTCTTAAAGTCATACACAACGCTGTAATCTGCCTGCTGGAATGCAGGTTCATTTGCCCGAAGCTTTAGCATATAGTTCATAAACTTAAAGTTGCCGTTTACGTTTGCAGTATTGCCGAAAGTTCCAAAGTTGTTGTGATAAGCGCCGCTTCCTCCGGTTGCAACAAGATGAGGCGAAGAAGTGTTTATCATGTTGTAGTTGTTCCAGGTTGCAACGCTGTCTATGTTGTAAGGATTGTTGTTTCCGTTCTGCGTTCTGCCGAACTCGTCGCCCCATACAATCATTGGAACTCCGCGGCTTATCATCTGGATTGCAATGTAGTTTCGGGCAGCCTGGCGTTTATTTGCAGGCTCTGTTCCAAAACCTAGCGTGTTTGGGTCGCCGTTGCCGCCGTCGCTTGGTCCAAACGGCCAAGTCAAAGTGCTGTTCATCGCATTTCCTGCGCCTTGATAGCTGCACAAATCGGCAAGGGTAAATCCGTCGTGAGCCACCACAAAGTTCACAGACTTATGCGGACCGCCTTCTTTGTTGAAATTGTCGTAATCTCCGTTGATATAATCGTTTAACGCACCTCTTTCGCCTTTTCCAACATACGAACGGATTGAATCACGGAAACGTCCGTTCCAGCCGCCCCAGCCTTCCGGAAAGTTTCCAACCTGATAGCTGTTGCTGCCACAATCCCAGCTTTCCGCAATCATTTCAACATCATTTGCAACACCAAGAGCAACAATGTCTTTTAAAGTCTGAGATTCAACATTATAATCCCAGTTGCCAGACGAATTCTTTTCTCTTCCCAAAACTGTTGCCAAGTCAAAGCGGTAGCCGTCAACGCCCATTTCGTCAATCCAGTAAGCAAGCGAATCCAAAATGAACTTGCGGACTACAGGATTATCGCACTGCAAGTTGTTTCCGCAGCCGGTAGTTTCCCAGTAGCCGCCAACGTTGTCCTGAACAAGCGAATAATAAGTGCTGTTGTCAAAGCCGCGCATAAATGTAAGCTCGGCAGTCTTGTAGCTGTCTTTTTCGCCGTACCAAGTTCCGCCTTCGCCAGAATGGTTGAATACAACATCAAGGTAAACTTCCATTCCTTCATCGTGGAACGCTTTTACCATTTCCTTGAATTCGCGCGTTGGTCCGCCGTAAGATTTGTCGCTTGAATAACGTCTGTCCGGCGCAAAGTAGCCGTAAGTCATGTACGCCCAGTAGTTTCCGCCCGGCGCGTCATCTGGATTTGCGTCGTTGTCGCTTTCGTGGACAGGCAAAAGCTCGATTGTGTTCACGCCCAACGCTTTAAGGTAAGGCGCCAACATTCCAGCCCCTTTGTACGTTCCCTGATATTCGGTTGGAATATCCACAACGCCGTCGAAGCCGTCAATTCCATTTAATATAGAAGAAAGTTGCGCAGAAGAAGAATGTTTTGTAATTCCGCGTGCGTGTGCCTCGTAAATGATTGCCTTTTCCTGCGGAATTTTTGGTCTTGTGCCAAAACTTGTGTTGTCTTTTACAACAACAGATTTTGAGGCATAAATACCAGTGTCAAAGTTTCTACGTGCAGCCCCCTCAAACGTTTCTTCGCCAGTTCCGTACATTCCGCCGTTCATCTTGCCAAGCGCAGTCGGATTTGACTTGTCGTGGCTGATTTCCTTTGAATATGGATCGAACAGAAGTTTGTTCGGGTTAAAGCGGTTTCCTTTTGAGTCAAAATCTGCCACAAAGCCAGCAGAGCTTCCGCCACGCTCCCAGTTTTCGTCAAAAGTCCAGTTTGGTCCCCAGGCGCGGAACGCATACAAAGTGCCGCTCGTAATTCCATTGATTTTTGCGCGCCAAATGTCGTCGCTGCCTTTTTCCATCCAGTAGTCATAAGCAGCTTCTTCGCCGTAGGCCGCATTATAAATTTCCAGAAGAATCTTTGTGGCATTCTTTGAATAAACCGCAAATGTTCCGTTTCCATCCGCGTCAATTTCAGAGCCCAAAGAGAAAGTTTCACTTGCCCAAGTAGTCTGTGCAACTGGAGAATATTTTCCTTCAAGCGGATGATTCTGTCCAAGAGATTTTTCAAAACTTATAATGCCCAAATCCAACGTTTCGCCGCTTTTTAGCGTAACAGATTTTTTATAGACAATAGATTCATTTTTGATTGCATAAAAGTTCCAAGTTCCTGGCGCAACGTTTTCTATAGTCTGAGTTTCGCCTGTTGACTGTGCAACAGACTTTGAGACAGGATCGCAAACCTGAATTTTTACGTCGGAATCAGCTTTTGCTGTGGAAAATGTAACTTTTCCAGCTTTTAATATATACTTTTCTGTACTTTGAGGAGCATCAAGACCTTCTTGTATATCGCCTGCAATCTGACTTGAATCAATTAAAGAAGCATGCATATCTTTAGGTATAAAAGAAGATACTAAAGACTCTTCAACATTTGAAACGTCATATCCAGATTTTACAAGATTGTAATAAACAGAACCGACCGCAGAAGAAGCCCAGTTTACGTTTATGGAATTATCGCCAGAATTTATATCCGTTACAGCATACATGACAACGCCTTCAATTTTTGAAAGCACGCTATCTTTTGTGCCAAGCGCCTGAACGCTTACAACACGGTTCTTGCCAACAGGAATTCCTTCAATTTTTACAGAATTGCTTTTGCCTTCACTAACAGCTACCTCTGCGCTTATATCTTCCATTCCGTATCCACTGACGGTTACAGTTGCTTTTATAATTTCAGGAATGTAAAGAGAACGTTTATTTTGATTTTTAGATTTTTGGTTTAGCTCTAGTTTTAAAGTAGTAAGCGAGCCATATTTTGAATCAGATTTTTCTTCAATTCCATCAATTTTACAAGAAAATACTGATAAAAATAAAATTGAAAAGCATAAACAAAGAAATCGTTTCATTTGTGCCCTCCGTATAATAAAAAGTTGTCTTGGCAACCCTCTTAAGAAAAGCATGATGTTGAATTTCCGTAAACAAATTATAAGCCCAAAGCAGAGATTTGTAAAATACAAAATATATGCAAAAAGCGCTTTCAGTGCCTTTGTTTTTCTGAAAAATCAAAATTTGGCTAATTAGGACTGCAATTTTTTTGCGAGGGCAATATCTGGGCAAGCACTACCGAAATAAAAATCAAAAGACAGCCAATAAACATTCTGAACGTAAAGGCTTCTTTTAAAATTATGATTCCAAAGAACACGCCAAAGACAGATTCAAACGAAAGAAAAAGCGAAGCCAAATGCGAAGGTAGATATTTTAAGCTGACATTTTGAAGCGTAAATGCAACCATTGTAGAAAAAATTCCTAAATAAAGCATTGAAATTACAACTTTTGCATTCATTATGCCTTGAACAGGAAAAGCTCCATCTACAAAAGGCGCTGCTATCCAGCCGAAAAGCGCGGCAAATACAAACTGAAGAACAGAAAGCAAAATAGGATCTTCAGTTTCATCGTACTTTGCAGTAAAAGTTATGTGGATTGCGTAGAAAATTCCGCAAATCAGGGTAAGGATATCCCCAATATTTATAGACGTCGCATCTTTTGAGTTCAAGCCTAAAAGACCAATGCCGACGATAGAAAGCAAAGCGCACAAAAAGACGTACACAGTCGGTCTTTTTTTTGTTACTGGCCATGAAAAAAGCGGCACTAAGAAAACATATATCGTTGTTAAAAAAGCGTTTTTTCCAGCAGTTGTATAGTTGCACCCTATAGTCTGAAAAAAATATGCTAAAAAAAGATATAAACCAAGGAGCCCGCCGTGCAAAAGTATTTTTGGCGTAAGCGTTTTGAACTTTTTAATATATATTGCTGCGGAAGCGATTGCCGCTATAGAAAATCTAAAAGCAATCATCCAGACAGGTCCAATATAATCAAGGCTGTCCTTTACAACAACAAATGCGAATCCCCAAATAGCAGCGGTAAGCAGCAAGCCCACTGAAGCAAGTACTTTGATAGCAGATTTATTCATAGTGGGCTTAGTCTAACATTTTTTATATTCGCAAGCAACGAGTGCAAGCTATTTTTTATTCTGTTCAATATAGTCTAAAAACTCTTTTGTCTTTGACCAGTATTTTATTCCCCAGTTCTCAAAATCCCACTCCTTCATATAATTGTTACATTCGTAATCAATATAATATAGAAGATTTTCTTGCAAAACAAAGTTTGTAGGAAAATAGTCTATGTTTATATTTGCAGGATACAGAAGAGAACACATCTGGCGAACTTGCTCAATGCAGAGCTCTGGAAGAGAGCCGTTTTTTACTAAGTCAAAAACTGTCGGACCTTCAATATATTCTTTTAAAAGTCTTTCCTGAGCATTGTCAACTTCAATAAGTTTTGGAAGTCTAATTCCAACTTCGCTAAGCCGTTTGTAATCTCTAAGCTCAGATTCTAATTTATTGCCAAACTGATAATACGAGCACGGCTCATGATGAATCTGCTTTAAGACATAGTTTTTACTTCCATCTGAAACCAGGTAAGAATAGCCGCCCTTGCCTTTTCCCAGAAGCTTAATCTGCTCGTATTCCTTGTTATTTACTGTTAGTTTATTCGTTTGCATCTTCTACCTTATATTCAACTTTTTCTGACTTTTCTGCATCTGGTTTTTGAGGCATTACAATTGCGCAAATAATATAAGCTAAAATTCCGCCGCCAAAACAAAACACCAAAATGACCCAAAGAAGCCTAGCAAGTGTAGAATCTATTCCAAAATATTCCGCAAATCCGCCGCATACTCCGCAAAGTTTTTTATCGGTTTTACTAAGATAAAGTTTTTTACTTTCGTTTTTCATGCTTAAACTCCAATTATTTTTTTACACCTTTTGCTATTTCCACTGCGCTTGTAACCATGCCTGCAAGGCTTTGCATATCGGAAGGAACAATTATTTTTGTTGCCTGTCCATCCGCGGCTTTTTCAAACGCTTCAAGGCTTCTTAAACGCAACGTTGCCTCGTCAATTTGCGCTTCTCTCAACATTTTTAAGCCTTGAGCCTTAGCCTGTTGAACTTCAAGGATTGCTTCAGCTTCACCCTTTGCTTTTTGAATTGACGCTTCTTTTTCTGCTTCCGCTTCCAAAATCTTAGACTGCTTTTTTCCTTCCGCAATTAAGATTTCTGACTGCTTTTTTCCTTCCGCAATAAGGATTTGCTCGCGACGTTCACGCTCTGCGCGCATCTGTTTTTCCATTGCTTCGCGAATAGCCTGCGGAGGCTCAATATTTTTTACTTCAACGCGATTTACCTTAATTCCCCAAGGATCCGTTGCTTCATCAAGAATTGAACGCATTTTTGAATTAATTACATCTCTGCTTGTAAGAGTTTCATCAAGCTCAAGCTCGCCTATTATATTTCTTAGCGTGGTTGCTGTAAGATTTTCAAGAGCATTCATAGGACTTTCCACGCCGTAAGTGTACAGCTTTGGATCTGTTATTTGGCAGTAGACAACTGTATCGATTTGCATTGTAACATTATCTTTTGTAATCACTGGCTGCGGCTTAAAGTCGCGAACGTCTTCTTTTAGAGAAGTCTTTTTTGCCACTCGATCAATCAAAGGAAGTTTTACGTGAAGCCCCACTTGCCATGTCTTTGAATAAGCGCCCAAGCGTTCAATAACATAGGCCTGCGACTGCGGCACAATCCGAATGTTTGCAACAATAAGAATAAGCAACACAACACATAATCCAACAATAATAAAAACCATAAAATCTCCTATAAAAAAGTTTGCATCACAAACTATGCTTTAGATTCAATAATTAAAGTATTTCCTTCTACTGCAACGACGCGGCACACTGTTCCTTCTAAAATTTCAGAATCATCTTTAGATTTTGCCGCCCAAACAACGCCATTGGTTGCCTTTACTTCTCCTTTTTGGAATTTCGAAATTGATTTTGTAACAAGAACTTCTTGCCCTTCCAAAACGTTTACATTTGTCTGATTTTTTCCAATCTTAAGCTTTTTTATTGCAAAAGGGCGTGTACTAAAGACTAAAAGCAAAGTAAGAATAACAAAGATTAAAAGCTGCCACTTAAATGCAAGTCCTGTTCTAGAAATAAAAATCATGGGGAGAGCGGCTATTGCAGCCCATACAGTAGTAAGCGCGAGAGTACAAGCCTCTATTATTATAAAAACAACCATCAAGGCTAGCCAAATCCAAGAACCAAAATTCATTAAAAACTCTGTCATGATTTTATTATAGCACGGTTTTGGTTATATGCAAAATATCTAAGCAATGCGAGCCTGCTCCCAAAAGTTCAGGGCGTTCGCAGGTTGCAAGATGAAATTCTATGAATTTTTGGAAAGTTTTTTCATCCATTGCATTAAGCTGCCGCCGCATATAGTCTGAAGGTCCGTCTTGAGAAACTATCTTTATCCTTTTTAAGCCGGTTTTTTGATTTATGTAGTTTATATCCTCTAGCCTAAGATAACTATAAAGGTCTGTTTCAAGAGTAACAGAATGCCAGTCTTCTGCAAGAGATTTTCTTTCTAAACATTCAAAAAGCTTATTTTCGCCAAAACAGTATGAAAGGACTGCATATTCGTTCATCATGTAAACGGCTAAAACAATTCCATTTGGCTTTGTTACGCGGATAGCCTCTTGCATCGCAATTATACGCTCTTCTTGAGAATGCAAGTGGTACATGGGACCAAACACAAGCGTTATATCAAAACTTGAATCATCTAAAAAATAAAGATTTGTCGCATTTCCTTGCCAAGTTTTTACGTTTTCGTGCTTTGAGCGGAGAACATCTAAATTTCTTTTTACAAGCTCAACCGCGGTTACGTCAAACCCTTCTTTGCAAAGAGCCAAAGAATAACGCCCCGTTCCAGCTCCCACATCAAGTATTTTTGGAGCAGCAAAATTTTCTGCAGCCTGATGAATGTATTTCATCGTTGTTGTGAATTCAACAATTCCATGCCTAGTTGTCAGCCTGTGATCTTCATTGAACTTGTTATAGTATTTTTCTAATTCCGTCATTTTTAAATAAATGCGTCAATTTTATTGCACCAATTTTGCTTTTCTTCTTCAGAAATAAAAAGGGCATTAAAACTGTTCTTTAAAAGGACTTTTATCTCTTGCATAGAAAAGCCAGCTTGAGAATGTAATTTCCAATACTCTTCCAAAAGCGAAGTCTTAAAAAAAACCGGATCATCTGTATTCACAGTAACAAAAAGTCCTCTGTTAAAAAACAATCTTATAGGATGTTCCGCTATGGATTTTACAAATTTTTTAGTAAACACATTGCTTGTAGGACAAACTTCAAGAACAATTTTTTTATTCTTAAGCTCTTCCATTAAAGATTCGTCTTGAGCGGCGCTTATTCCGTGTCCTACTCTTGAAACATGAAGGAACTCTACAGCATCTCTGATTGATTCTGGACCAACGTCTTCGCCAGCGTGAGCCACAACGCACAATCCTCTTTCAATAGCTTTTTCAAAAACAGGTATATATTCTTTTGCAGGACCTTTGCTTTCCGCTCCTCCAAGTCCGATTCCTATTATGTAAGGACAAGGATATTTTTCAAGAAGGTTCAAATTGCTCATTGCATTTTCGCTGCCAAAAGTCCTGCTTACGTCCATCAAAAGTCTTACAGTTATTCCGTATTTTTCTTTGATTTCTTCAATCTTTTTTGTAAAGACTTCTACCATTTCTGGATATTTAAAACCACGTTTTAAAAATGAAGTCGGAGCAAAAAATGCTTCTGTGTAGACAATTCCGTTTTCTACTAAATACTTTGCCAAATCGTCAAAAATATAGTCAAAATCATCTACGGTTTTATACAAATCCTGAACTTTTAGAAAAGCCTGAATAAAACCATTTAAATCCTCATAGGTAAAAAGTTCTTTTATTTCTTTTTCTGTCATTTGAACGCCATTAGCTTTTTTATACAAAGCCTTTATCGATTCAATTGACGGAACAGCTTCAATATGAAGATGAATTTCTGCCTTTGGAACAGATTTCATTAGTTTAAAAAAATCGTCACGATTCATATATTTGCTCCCATAAAAGTCTAAAGAAAATATCTACACTAAACTGACTTTTAAGTTATTTCTTCAAAAACTTCTACTTTAGATATATCGGCATAAAAGCATTAAAACTTTAGAAGATTGAAAACCGCTCTTAAAAAAAACAGAATTAAACTTGTGTTAAAATCTGTTCAAGCTGATTTACCATTTTTTCAAACTCATCTAAAGCAGCCTGAACTGGAGCTGTGCTTTCCATATTCACGCCAGCAACTTTTAAACTTTCTATAGGATACCTGCTTCCTCCTGATTTTAAAAACTTAAAGTAGTCTTCTCGTTCAGTATTTCCGCCGTTCAAAACTCTTTGCGCAAGAGCCATTGCCGCGCTTATTCCTGTTGCGTATTTATAAACGTAAAACGCCGTATAAAAGTGAGGAATTCTAAATGCTTCAAGGTCGCTGTTTTGTTCAAAATGCATTTGAGGACCAAAATAAAGCTCCAGCAATTTTCTGTAAGTTTTTCGCAAAACCTCCGCTGTAAGAGGAGTTCCATTTTCTACAAGCTGATGGGTCTGCAGTTCATATTCTGCAAACATTGTCTGCCTGTGAAGCGTCGCAAGCACATCGTCCACTCGCATTGAAAGCAAGAATGCCTTCATTTTTTTATCTTTTGCGTTTTTCAAAAGATATTCAAACACCAGCTGCTCGTTAAACGTAGAGGCAACTTCCGCTTCAAAGATTGTGTAATTATACTGCATATACGGATTGTTATGCACGGAATACCAGGAGTGCATGCTGTGTCCGCCTTCGTGAGCCATTGTATAAACATCTCGCAGCAAATCGGACTTATAGTTTAAAAGAATATACGGGTCGCCCTTGTACGTTCCGCTAGAAAAAGCTCCAGAGCGTTTGCCTTTGTTTTCATAGCGGTCCGCCCAGCCATTCAAAAGTCCATTGCAAAGACGGTCTGTATATTCCTTTCCCAAAGGAGAAAGCGCGTTCCTACAGATTTCAACAGCTTCTTCGTAGGGAACTTCAACCTGCACGTCCTTTACAATAGGAACATAAACATCGTAGTGATAAAGCTCTTCCAGTCCCAGAACTTTTTTGCGCAGCGCATAATATTTGTGCAAAGCCGGAAGATTTTTGTGAACACATTCAATAAGATTTGTGTAAACTGACTGCGGAACCTTGTTCGAATAAAGAGCAGCTTCCAGACTAGAATTATAATGCCTTGCCTTTGCAATAAAGATGTCTTGATTTACGCTGCCTGCGTAAAGGCTGGCGATTGTATTTTGATAGTTTTCAAACTTGGAATAATACTGTTTGTAAGCTGCTTTGCGGACATCTCTATTTTTGTGGTGCAGAAGCTGCACGAAAGTGCTTGCGGTAAGCTGTTTTTTTCCTTCTGGAGTTTCGATTGCGCCGAGTTCGCCATTCATATCTACGTTTTCAAGGACGCTGTAAGTAGATTCTGAAGTTTGAGCGCACTGAGATTGAAGAGAAAGTATCCGCTCTTCCTTTTCGCTTAAAACATGAGGCTTTGAATGAAGAATTTTTTCAATAAAAATTTTATAGTCTGAAAATTCAGGAAGATTTTTCCACTCTTCAATTTTAGAATCTTCAATGGAAAGAAGTTCTGGCTCAAAAAAACTTGTTTTTTCTGAAAAATCCGTGTAAGCCATCATCGCGCGTCCAACTTTATTTTTTGCAGAAGAATCATTTTCATCTGAGCTGTGCTGAAGGCTTGCGTAATTGTAAATTGTTTCAAGTTTTAAATCCGCTTGTTCCAGGACTTCTAAGGCTTTTAGCAAACTCTGGCTAGATTCTGACAACTTGCCTTTAAAATCGCCAATTTTTTCTATTAATGGAAAAAGTTCTTTTAAGTCTTGTTCCCATTCTGAATCAGATTTGTATAAAGAAGATAAATCCCACTTGTCTTTTGAAGGAATATCTTTTCGTTCTAAAATGTCATTTGTTTTCATGAGCAAATTATATTGCAAAAAACTTTTTTATGATAGAGAACTTTTTTAACTTGAATGCAGCGTTTTTATAAATTTAAAAAAACGCTTTCAGCGAATTTATAATTTGCTCAGACGGTTGTGCTCGTGTTTCACTTGGACAGATTTGGGTTGCTACGCAACCTTAATTGTTCTTATCGCACAAAGTCTTCACAAATTATAAATTCGCTTGCGCTTTTGTTCTTTTTGCAAAACGCTACATTCAAGTTAAATAAACCATAAGCAGCATGATGTCGCTGTTTCTTATTCCACTTATGCGTTCTGCTTGACCTAAGGTTAAAGGCCTTACTTTTTCAAGCTTTGTGCGGCTTTCCGCGCTTAAAGAAGCGACAGCGCTGTAATCAAAATCTACTGGAATACGAACATTTTCCATTTTGTGCATTTTTTCTACACGTTTATCTTGTTTTTCAATGTAGTATTTATACTTAAAATCAACTAAAGCCGTTTGCCAAACAGAATCCGGGTATCCGGGATTTTCCATATCTGGCTTTTTTAAAAGCTGAGCAACAATTTCGTCAATCTGAGCATATTTTGCTTCAACCTTTTCTAAATCTGAACGAGATTTTAATCCAACTTCGCACGCATACTTTGAAAGCCGCCTGTCTGCTGTATCATGCCTAAGTTTTAAGCGATACTCTGCCCTAGCCGTAAACATTCTGTAAGGCTCTTTTGTTCCAAGCGTTACAAGATCATCTATAAGAACGCCTATATACGCTTCGTCGCGCCCGAGCACAAGGGCATTCCATTCTGGAATTTTATAAAAATTGTTAAATCCTGCTGCCTGCTGCGATTTTTTTTCAAATTCGTTCAAAGAATCTGTAATTCTATTGCTTATCTGCGCAAACTGATTAAGTTCTGCCGCGCTCATAACAGCTTTTGGCATAAAACAGCCAGGTTCTGCGCTTACAGGAGTTCCATTTAAATCTTCAGGAAGCTTTGCAAGCGGCCCGCACAACCGCTTATGGACTCTTGAGTAGAGAGCGGCGTTAATTCCAGCGACAATTCCTTGACCGGCAGCCTCTTCGTAACCGCTAGTGCCATTTATTTGCCCCGCATTAAAAAGTCCAGCAACCCGTTTTGTTTCCAAAGAAGGATAAAGCTGTGTCGGCTCAACATAGTCATATTCAACAGCATAACCCGGCCGGCTTTGCACTGCGTTTTCAAAACCGCTCATCGTGTGCAAAAATGCATCTTGAACGCTTTCCGGCAAAGACGAAGAAAGTCCATTTAAATAAACTTCGTCAGTTTCAAGTCCTTCTGGCTCTACAAAAATCTGATGGCGGTTTCGTTCTGCAAATCTCATGACTTTATCTTCGATTGAAGGGCAATAGCGCGGACCTATGCCGCTAATTTTTCCGCTGTACAATGGAGAACGGTTAATATTTTTGCGAATTATTCCGTGAGTGGCTTCGTTTGTGTAAGCCACGTAGCAAGGAACCATAGGCCGCTCCACTTTTTGCGTACTAAAGCTAAACGGAACAACTTCACTGTCGCCATCGTTTTCTTCTAACTTTGAAAAATCTATTGTTCTTTTTAAAATCCTAGGCGGAGTGCCAGTTTTAAGTCTTCCAGTTGTAAATCCTAATCGATGCAAACTTTCTGTAAGTCCGAACGCAGCGGTTTCTCCAATTCTTCCACAAGGAGCATCGTATTCTCCTATAAAAATTCTTCCGCCTAAAAAGGTTCCTGTTGTAAGAACTACTGCTCGCACAGGAATAATTCTTCCGCGTTCTGTCACTATGCCTGTTACTTTTTGGCGCATTCCGCTAATCGCAGCCTTTGAAACAAAATCTTTACCCGAACTTTCAGAGCTAAATCCCCGCTTTTCACCTGGAATAGAACCTTTTTCCGCGCTGCTGTCTGAATCAGGTGGAAGAGGAGTTTCTGAAGCCACCGTTAGAATGTCGATAACTGTATCCATCAACGTAAAAAGATTTTCTGTTGTCTCCAAAGTTTTTCGTGCAATCTGAGAATAAACAATTTTATCTGCCTGAGAACGAGGCGCTTGAACTGCAGGACCGCGACTTTTATTTAATAACCTAAACTGAATCATCGAGCGGTCGATTATTTTTGCCATTTCGCCACCGAGCGCATCTATTTCGCGAACAATATTTCCTTTTGCAATTCCTCCAATGCTTGGATTACAGCTCATTCTTCCAATTGCATCAGGAGTTTGCGTTACAACAAGGGTCTTTAGTCCCATTCTAGCACAGGCTAAAGCGGCTTCTATTCCTGCATGGCCGGCACCAACTACAGCCACATCATAAAAATCATAAAATCCAGACATAGTTTTACAAGTATAATGACTTTTTTTAAGTTAATGAAGATTAAGGGCAAATCCTTTTAAAAGAAAATCTTTAAGCAAAATCCAATTTTTGAACGTTTTATTCTCTGCTTCAGAAAAATAAAATAAAAGCAAATTTAATCTAAAATCATATTGACCTAAAATATTAGTAATAGTAGACTTATAACTGTCAGACGCTATATATAGTGTCTGATTTTTTATGTATTTTCAAAAATACACTATTAGTGTTTTTGTCATTAACAAGAAATTCTTAGCAGCCTAAGCTTCGAACTTTTAGAAAAATAAATAAATATAAAAATAAGGTGGGGAAAAATGAAGATTATAAAAAGAAATGGCGAAGAAGCAATCTTTGACATACGGAAAATTGTAACTGCAATCGAAAAAGCAAATTCTGCAGTTCAAGAAAATGAGCGCCTTTCAGAAGAATATATTCAGGCAGTAGCTGGCAAAGTTTCTGACACTTGCCACGCTAGCAAAGTTCAACTGAACGTAGAAGCCATTCAAGATATGGTAGAAACCGAGCTTATGCGCATCGGAGCATTTAACATTGCAAGACTTTACATTACTTACCGCTACCGCCACGCTCTTATGAGAAAGCACAACTCCACCGACAAGCAGATTCTTTCTCTTCTTGAATGTTGCAACGAAGAAGTAAAGCAGGAAAATTCAAATAAAAATTCAACTGTTGTAAGCGTACAGCGCGACTACATGGCAGGCGAAGTTTCAAAAGACATAACAAAGCGGTTCTTGCTCGAAGAAGACATTGTTCAGGCTCACAACGAAGGGATAATTCACTTCCACGATGCAGACTATTTTGCTCAGCACATGCACAACTGCGACCTTGTAAACCTTGAAGACATGCTTCAAAATGGAACTGTAATCAGCGGAACAAAGATTGACACTCCTCATTCATTTTCTACGGCTTGCAATATTGCCACTCAGATAATTGCGCAGGTTGCTTCAAGCCAGTACGGCGGACAGTCAATTTCGCTTACACACCTGGCGCCTTTTGTTGAAGTCAGCAGAAAAAAACTTATAAAAGAATTAAATCTTACAGTAGAAGAAACTGGCGTTCAATTTTCAAAGGAGCAGTTCGACAGAATAGTTGAACGCCGTCTTGCCGACGAAATCACCCGCGGAGTGCAAACCATCCAGTACCAAGTTGTTACCCTTATGACTACCAATGGGCAAAGTCCGTTCGTAACAGTTTTTATGTATTTAAACGAAGCTAAAAACGAACAAGAAAAAGCCGACCTTGCGCTTATAATCGAAGAAGTTTTAAAACAGAGATACAAAGGCGTAAGAAACGAAAAAGGTTACTGGGTAACGCCAGCATTCCCTAAACTTATTTACGTTCTTGAACCAGATAATATCGAAGAAGGCTCAAAATATTTTTACCTTACAGAACTTGCTGCAAAATGCACTAGCCGCCGCCTTGTTCCAGACTATATTTCAGAAAAGAAAATGTTTGAATTAAAGGAAGGCAACTGCTACCCTTGCATGGGTTGCCGTTCATTCCTTACAGTCTACAGGGATGAAACTGGCCGCCCGAAATTTTACGGAAGATTTAATCAGGGAGTTGTAACCATAAACTTAGTGGACGTAGCCTGTTCTTCTGGCAAAGATAAAGAAAAGTTCTGGAAGATTTTTGACGAACGCCTAGAACTTTGCCACCGGGCATTGATGGCTAGGCACAACAGGCTTTTGGGAACGCCGAGCGACGTTGCTCCAATTCTTTGGCAAAATGGCGCGCTTGCCAGGCTTGAAAAAGGCGAAACTATCGACAAGCTGCTCTACAATGGATATTCCACCATTTCGCTTGGTTACGCGGGACTTTGCGAATGTGTCCGCTACATGACGGGAAAACCTCACACAGATCCGAGCGCGACTCCTTTTGCCCTTGAAATAATGAAGCACATGAATGAAGCATGCGCAAAGTGGAGGCAAGAATCTTCAATAGCATTCAGCCTTTACGGAACACCGCTTGAAAGCACAACTTACAAGTTCGCAAAATGTTTAAAACGTCGATTCGGTGAAATTCCTGGCGTTACGGACAAAAACTACATTACAAACAGTTATCATATCCATGTTACTGAAGAAATTGACGCATTTAAAAAACTTTCATTTGAAAGCCAGTTCCAAGAACTTTCTCCAGGAGGAGCTGTAAGTTATGTAGAAGTTCCAAACATGGAAAACAATATTCCAGCCGTGATTGCGGTTCTAAAGCACATTTACGAAAATATAATGTACGCAGAATTGAATACAAAGTCTGATTGTTGCCAAAAGTGCGGTTTTACTGGCGAAATTCAAATAATAAAAGACAATGACGGAAAACTTATTTGGGAATGTCCACAATGCGGAAACCGCGACCAGGCAACAATGAATGTTGCCCGCAGAACTTGCGGCTACATTGGAACACAGTATTGGAACCAAGGCCGGACACAAGAAATCAAAGAAAGGGTTCTTCACCTATAGCCGCAATAAAATGAAGTACGGAAATATAAAAACTACAGATGTGGCGAACGGAGAAGGCGTAAGAGTCAGCCTTTTTGTCAGCGGTTGTAGAAACCACTGCAAAGGCTGCTTTCAGCCGCAGACATGGGATTTTAACTTTGGCAAAGACTTTACTGCCGAAACAGAAAATCAAATAATCGAGGCCCTAAAGCCAAGCTACATAAAAGGATTTTCCTTACTTGGAGGGGAACCTTTTGAAGAAGAAAACCAAAAAGTCCTTGCGCCTTTTCTTGAAAAATTAAAGAAAATTTTTCCTAGCAAAGATATTTGGTGCTGGACTGGCTATGAGCTTGAAAAAGACCTTCAAAAAGGTGGCAAAAAACACACTGAATACACAGACAGAATGTTAAGCTGCATAGACACGCTTGTAGACGGGCCTTTCATTCTTGAACAGAAAAACCTCATGCTAGAATTTAGAGGAAGCGAAAATCAAAGGATTATAAAACTAAAATCATAAGGCAAGCTCCTTTGCGCGGCTCATCGCCTCGTTTATGCTGGAAAACACGTTTTCTTTTCCTAGAACTTGCAAAAATCCGCTTTTGTTCAAAAGTTTCATCGGCTGCTCCTGAACTCCGCTAAGGATTATTTTTACACCTTTTCTGTCGCAAGCAGTTTTGCACTGCATTAGAGCGTTTATTCCGCCGGCATCAAGATAGCGGTTATTCTTCATTCTTAAGACTAGAACTTTATTGTCCGCACCGGCTCGCTCGCTTGCCATTTCAAACTTTCGAACAGTTCCAAAAAACAAAGGACCATCAATTTCATAAACAAGAACACCTTTTGGAACTTCAAGCATTTCTTTGTAGCCGTCGCCAGTAATTCCTGCAATAATCGACTTTTCCTTGGTTTCCACCTGGCTTAAATCAATCATTTTTTTGATAAAGAAGAAAGCCGCAAAAATAAGTCCAACTCCAATTGCATAAGTCAGGTCAACAAAAACTGTTATTAAAAAAGTTACAGTTAAAACGCATATATCAGATTTCTGCCCTTTTAAAAGAGCTCTTATAGCGGGAATACCTGCCATATTCCATGCGACTTGAATAAGAACAGCCGCGAGCGCAGAAAGTGGAATGTATTCGACGTATTTTCCAAAAAACACAACAATTAAAAACAAAACTACCGCATGAATCATGCCTGCAACAGGAGTTCTTCCGCCGTTATTAATATTTGTCGCAGTCCGTGCAATTGCCCCCGTTGCTGGAAGCCCTCCAAACAAAGGGGAAACAATATTTGCAATCCCTTGACCTATAAGCTCATTGTTTGAATCATGCTTTGAACCAATCATGCCGTCAGCAACTACTGCGGAAAGCAAAGATTCTATAGCTGCAAGAATGGCGATTGAACACGCTGTAGGGAAAACCGTTCTTACTGTAGAAAGGTGAAAATCTGGAAGAGCTGGTTTTGGCAAGCTGGACGGAATTTTATAACGGTCACCAATTAAATCAGTATAAAAAAATTGGTTATCCTTGCAAAAATGCATAACAATAAGATTTACAACAGTCGCTAAAAGAATTACCACAAGGCTTCCCGGCACTTTCCTAGTAATTTTAGGCCAAACAAATAGAATTACAAGGCAAACAAAAGCTATTATAAAGGAATACCAATTTATTGTTGAAAGAGATTTTGCAAAAACTAAAATTTTCCCAGCAAAAACGCCTGGCATTTTTTCATATTCGGCTCCTAAAATTTTCATAGGAAAAACTGGCGATAATCCAAAAAAGTCGCAGAGCTGGCCAGTTGCAATCGTAACAGCAATCCCTGCCGTGAATCCAACAACTATGGTATACGGAATAAACTTTACAAGACCGCCTAGCTTGAACGCGCCTAAGAGGATTAAAATAAATCCTGCAAGAACGGTCGCCGTTGCAAGACCGCTCATCCCCAATTCAGGATTGTTTACTATGGCATAAATTATAACTGTAAAAGCACCTGTCGGACCGCCTATTTGACAACGCGTTCCGCCAAAAGCCGCAATACAAAATCCAGCAACTATAGCCGTGTAAAGGCCGGTTTCTGGACTGCAGCCGCTAGCAATCGCAAAAGCAATAGAAAGCGGAAGAGCAACAATTCCTACAATTATACCTGCAATAAAATCTCTTAAAAAAGATTTTCCATTGTAACCTTTTAAACAGTTTAATAATTCTGGCTTATACATAAGTAACTTCCGAAAGAGAACTTTTTAGTTGTCTTGTATATTTGGAATGTCCGACAGTCTGAAAGACATTATAAAGACATCGAAAAAATTTAAAAATCATGGATTTTCAAACATTTTTAATGAGTTTTACAAAAATACATCTTTTTAGAATCTTTAGCAACTGTTATTTAGCCCGAATAGCCCGAATGTCGAGTTTTTAGGAAAAAGAATAAAAGCGTAAGCGAATTTGCAATTTGTGAAGATTTTGTGCGATAAGAACAGCTAAGGTTGCATAGAGCAACCCAAACCAATTCAAACGAAGTGCGAGCACAACCATCTGTAGCAAGGGTTAGTAAACAAACCTTGGAAAGTCGCTGAAAGCGTTTTTTTCACAATTTACAAAAAACTCGAAATTCGGGCTATTTATAAAGTTTATGAAACAACTTTGTAACCAGCTTCTTCAACAGCCTTTTGCAAGATTTCTTCAGGGATTTCTGATTTTAAAGCAAGCTCTGCAATTCCTTTTTTATAATCAACCTTTGCCTTTTGCACTTCCTGAATGTTTTCCAAAGCTTCTTTTACGTGCTTTTCGCAATGAGAACACATCATTCCTTCAATTTTTAACAATTTTTTCATAAAACACCTCAATTATAGACTGAAAGGTCAAATCTTATTAAACTTTATCTTCCTTTTTTAAAAAAGTTTAAACGCAATGCGTTCATGACTACAAAAAAACTGCTCAAACTCATTGCCGCAGCTCCTATCATAGGATTCAATGCCCAGCCAAAAGCATGCACATAGCAACCGGCTGCAAGCGGTATGCACAAAACGTTGTAGAAGAACGCCCAAAACAAATTTTGATGAATATTTTTTATGGTGGCTTTGCTCAAACGCAGCGCTTCAACGGCATCGCTCAAAGAATTTTTTATAAGCACAACGCTAGCCGCATCTACGGCAATATCTGTTCCAGCGCCTATTGCAATTCCCACGTCAGCAACCGTAAGCGCAGGCGCATCGTTAATACCATCGCCAACCATGCAAACCTTGCCATCTTTTTTTAATTCTTCAATTTTTGAAGCTTTTTGGCTTGGCAGCACTTCTGAAATAACAGAGTCTATTCCAACTTGATTTGCAATGGCTTGCGCTGTAATTGAATTATCTCCTGTGAGCATAACTACTTTTATTCCAAGTTTGTGCAACCTTTCAACAGCACCTTTACTATCCGGACGAACGACATCTGCTATGCCTAAAATTCCCAAAAGCCGGTCTCCTTTTCTAAATTCTATTGGAGTAAGACCTTTTTTTGCCATGTCTAAACCAGAATCTTTCGCAGAAGTACCCCACAATTCCTCGCCATCTACAATGCAGCGAACACCTTTTCCCGATATTTCTTCAAAGTCTGAAATTGAAACAGAATCTGCAAAACCCAAAGCAATCGCTTTTTCGCATACAGCCTGAGCCAAAGGGTGAACAGAATTTTTTTCAAGGTTGTAGGCAAGCGTCATCAATTCTTTTTGAGTAATTCCATTAGAACAAACAATTTCCACAACTTCCGGCTTTCCTTTTGTTATAGTTCCAGTTTTATCAAGCGCTACAATTTGAGCTTTTCCAGTTGCTTCAAGACTTGCCGCCGTTTTAAATAAAATTCCATTCTTTGCGGCAACGCCATTTCCTACCATAATTGCAACAGGGGTCGCAAGCCCCAGCGCGCAAGGGCAGCTTATAACAAGAACGCTTATAGCTCTTGCAAGCGAATATGGAACAGTCTGTCCGACTAAAAGCCACACTGCAAGGGTCAAAACAGAAACGCAAATTACAAACGGCACAAAAATTCCGCTAACCTTATCAGCAATCCTTGAAACCGGAGCTTTTGAACTAGAAGCATTTTCCACCATCGCTATAATCTCACTTAAAGTTGTGTCTTTTCCAACGCGAACCGCTTTACATTCAATAAAACCGTTTAGATTGACAGTTCCTGCGCTAACTTCACAGCCTGCAGATTTTTCTACAGGAACACTTTCACCGGTAAGACTAGATTCATCAACGCTTGCGCAGCCGCTTACAACTATTCCATCAACAGGAATATTCATTCCTCCGCGAACAACAAAATGCTGTCCCACCTCCACTTTTTCAACAGGAACTTCAACTTCTTTTCCATCTATAAGAACAAACGCTTTTTTTGGAGCAAGATTCATCAAACCTTTCAAGGCGCTGGTTGTCTTTCCTTTAGAATATGATTCCAAAACCTTGCCGACAGTTATAAGAGTCAAAATCATTGCGGAACTTTCAAAATATAAATCCATATAGTCTTTTTTATATAATGCCCAGCAGCTCCACAAAAAAGATACACCGCTACCTAAAGCAACCAAAGTGTCCATATTTGCAGCCTTATGAAGGACTCCTTTTACGCCATTAACAAAGAATCGCCTGTTTATAGCTATTACCAACGCAGCAAAAAGCGGTTGCAACCAATAATTTTTATTGCGGCTCATAGAAACATACATAAGAGGAACTAAAAAGAAAATAGAAAAGAGCAAATCTAGAACAAGCTTTTTTAACTCACTGTCAGAAGATTCTATTTGAGTTCCAGACTTTTTAAGTCTTGCACCATAGCCAGCATTTTTTACAGCTTTTTTTATAGCATCCGCACTAACAGAACCTTGCACTTCCATAGACTTTGTAAGAAGGTTTACGCTTACAAAAGTTACACCCGGCACAGAAGAAACGGCTTTTTCCACACGAGCACTGCAAGCGGCGCAGCTCATTCCAGAAACAGAAAAATGCATTGTTGGAGAGTTTTGGTCAATAACGCTGTTTTTTTTCAATTGCCCGCAGCTTTCAGAGCGTTCATTTGAAGGAATTGAACAGTCAGTTCCTCCTCCGCAGCAGCTCCCTTTCCCTTGAAAGTGTTTTACAGCTGGCTTTAGTGCAATTAAAACAAGCGCTATAAGGATGGCTACAATTATAATATTACCCATATCTTCCTCTCATAAAAGGCTTTAAAGCAAATTTAAAAAAACACTCTCTTTTTTCTCAATCTGAATATGCTAAAAATATATAAAACAAATAACAAAAAAACAAGTTAATTATTGCTAACTACGAAAACTTCGAGTTTTTAGGAAAATGAACAAAAGCGTAAGCGAATTTACAATTTGTGAAGATTTTATGCGATAAGAAGGATTAAGGTTGCATAGCAACCCAAACCAATTCAAACGAAGTGCGGGCTAATTCAATGTATCGATTTTTATATATTTTTTTGATAAAATAAAAGCATGAGTATTAGATGTCCGCGATGTTTTCGCCCTTCAACTTGCTGCCTTTGCAAATATACACAGGAAATAGATTCTGGAATAAAATTTGTTCTTCTTATGCACATAAAAGAAGCAAAAAAACAGCGAACAGGCACTGGGAGGCTTACGAAGATTTCTCTAAAAGATTGCGAAATTTTTGAAGGAATAGATTTTACGCAGAACAAACGCTTAAACGAACTTCTATCCTCAAAAGAATATTTTCCAGTCCTTTTATATCCTTCAGAAGATGCCTGGACTGTAAAACAAGAAAACTTTACGCAAACAGTGAACGGCCGAAAAATTTTAGCTATAATAATCGATTCTACCTGGTCTTGCTCGCGTTCAATAATCAAAAAAAATGAATTTTTAATGGACTTGCCAAAATTTTCATTTGCAGGCGACTACCGCTCAATATTCACATTTAAAAGAGAACCCACGCCGCAGTGCATTTCTACAATAGAAACTTGCTACTATCTTATAAAAGAATTGCAAACTGTAAACCTTGCAAACAAAGATGCAAATCCAGAGCCTATGATGAATGTTTTTAAGCAAATGATAAAAGAACAGCTTCAAGCAGAAAACGAACGGATTGCTGGCTTAAGACCAAACACCCATCCAAAAGATTTTAGATACACAAAAAAGAAAGAAATACCTGATTTTTAAAACTCGGTTTTCACTCTATTCCTCGAACGGAAGTTTTCCCTTTGGTTCAAATTCCCCTGCAAGAGCGCCAAACATTGCTTGAATTGTGTAGTCAGACCAACTGTAGCCTAGCAAAATATCATCGGCAAAATCTAAAGGGAATGAATATGTTGGCGTCATTATAGAAAACACAATTACTTTCTTTCCAGAATCCTTTAGAGCCTTAGCAACTGTTGCGCTTCGCTCATTATTTACCAAAACAATTATTGTGTCATAGCCTGAAGTATAATTCTTTACATCCTGCGAACGCCATGCCGTTTCGTTTGGTCCCATTTCTAAACTAAAAGTAAAAATTCCATTGTTTGAATAGCGTTTTTTTCCTTCTGCAAAAAAAGAATTAATGCTTCCGCAAAGCAAAACTCTTCCAGCATCTTCATTTTTTAATGGAAGATAAGTTTTTTTGTACACAGCAATCGAACGGCAAGCCTGCTCTAAAAAGAATTTTTTGCCTTCTTTATCTGGAATATAATTAGAAATCGTAGAAGCATTAGGATAAAGAGGAGCTGCATTGTTATTTTTAAAATATTCTAGTTTAGCCTTAATAACTCTAAAAGCGGCATCCTTTACACGCTCTAAAAAATCCAAATCTTTTTCCATAAGGGAAAGGTTATTAGTCCAAAGAGATTCGCCAAGCCGTGCTGTTGTAGAAGAAATTACAATATCGTTGCCAGCTTCAATTGCCATTCTAAAAGCATTTGAAACAGAGCCAGCATAAGTTGTAGCTCCATTCATCATCATGTCGTCTGTAATTATAAGTCCGTCAAAGCCAAGCCGATTTCTTAAAAGTTCTGTAAGAAAATATTTTGAAAGGCTTGCAGGCGCTCCAGATTTGTCTATTTCAGGAAAACTTAAGTGGCCGCTCATAACTGCAGGAACATTTTCTTTTATAAGATACTTAAATGGAACAAGCTCGCGGTTTTCAAAAGTTTCAAAGTCAATCTGAATCTCTGGAAGATGAATGTGACTGTCGTACTGTGTATCACCATGACCTGGAAAGTGCTTTACTGTTGGAATAACGCCAGCAGTTTGACTGCCATTCGCCCAAGCCGCGCCTAAAATTCCAGCATTTTCAGGATTATCGCCAAAAGAACGCGTTCCAATTATTGTAGAATCATGATTTGTAAAAAGATCCACCGTAGGAGCAAAGTTCATGTTTATTCCTAAAGCCTTAATCTCTTTGCTTATGTAATAAGCAGAATACCAAGCGTCAACAGGGTAACCGCTAGAACCAATCGCCATGTTGCCAGGTGTAACAGCAGTTTCGCCTTTTACGTGCCTAATCCAGCCGCCTTCCTGGTCAGTTGCGACAAACAAAGGAATCTTAAAACGCCTTGCCGCAGCGCTTTTTTGCAAACTAGAAATAGATTTTGCAACCAAATTTATATCATCAGTGTTCCAGCCAAAAACTTTTACACTGCCTAAGCCGCGCCCGCCAACCCACTGATAAAGCAAATTATCAGGCTCGGATCCAGCCCATCCAAACATAAGAATTTGGCTTAAAAGTTCTTCGTTAGACATCCTAGCAACTAAAGCCTTTGCCAAAGTTTCACTCGGATAGTCGCTCCAAAAATCTATGTTTTCAGGAAGATTTTTAGAAGCGCTTTCATAATCTCTGAAGATTGCCTGATTTTCTAATGAAAACATAGAATTCTTTGCAAAAAAAACAAAAGCCACAAAAAAAAGCGATAATATTTTTTTCATTCTATGCCTCCATAAAGCCGATGAATAGATTTTCAACGCAAACCTATAAAGAAGAAATGTATTTTTCAGCAGAAAAAGCGGCAATCGCGCCATCGCTTGCCGCTGTAACAATTTGACGCAACGGCTTTGAACGCACATCGCCTGCGCAAAAAAGCCCTCTTTCAGAAGTTTCCATATTTTCGTCAGTAACAATATAGCCTAAAGAATCTTTTTCAACAAAATCCAATATTGATGACTGCGGCTGCATTCCAATACAGACAAAAACCGCAGCAGTCAAAAGTTCTGTTTTTTGCTTTGTAACAGCGTTTTCAATTTCAACAGATTCAACTTTTAAAGAGCCGTTTATTCTGGTTAAGACGCTATCAAAGACAAGCTTTATTTTTTCGTTGCACTTTATACGTTCAACAAGACTCTTTTGCGCCCTAAAGGAACTTCTTCGGTGAACAATCGTAACTGAAGATGCAATTTTAGAAAGGAAAAGAGCCTCGCTGCAAGCGGAATCGCCTCCACCTACAACTAGCACATCTTTATTCTTGAAAAACGGACCATCGCAAACAGCACAGTAAGAAACTCCACGTCCCCGAAATTCTTTTTCGCCAGAAATGTTTAACTTTTTGTGTTCAGAGCCAGAAGCAAAACACAAAGCTTTAGAACAAAATTCCTCATCTTTTGTTTTTACAAAGAATAAATTTTCTTTTTTTTGAATAGAAATCACATTTGAAAGAATTATTTTCGCTCCGAACTCTATCGCCTGGCTTTTCATTTTTTCAACAAGAGAAAACCCGCTTTCCGCAGGAAAAATTCCAGGATAATTTTCACAGCTGTCTATTTGAAGGGCTTGACCGCCAACAGTCGACATATCAAAAACCAAGGTTCTTAATCCCGCTCTAGAACCATAAATTCCAGCAGAAAGACCTGCGACTCCTGCGCCCGCAACAATAAAGTCAACACTTTCCATACATTTTCTATTATACTAGTTTTTTTTATCATCAACAATCAATTTTATTGAACAAGCATTAGTTTTTTGATAGAATAGCATTGTTATAGTTGCAACGTGATTGCAATTATAATTCTCTGGAGAGTTCCTGCTCTATGCAGGACGCCGAAGGGTTAAGGTCATATAGACTGATATCTCAGGCATAAGGGACAGGGCAAAAAGAAAGAACGATTCAAAAGACCGTCACCTGTTATACTCTTTAGAGAGCGAATTATACGCAAGTATGTTCGCTCTTATTTCTTTTTAAAGGACATGCAATATGTTCGACACAATTCTTAACAAACTAGACGACATCGTCTGGGGACTTCCAACAATTATTCTTATTCTTGCAACGGGTATTATTCTAACAGTCCGATTGCGTGGCATGCAGTTCAGAAAGCTTGGACGTGCAATGAAATCTATCTTCAGAAAATCTGAAGGCGAAAAAGGAGAAGTTTCAAGTTTTGGCGCGCTTTGCACTGCATTGTCAGCAACAATTGGAACTGGAAACATCGTCGGAGTTGCAACAGCAATCGCTTCTGGCGGACCTGGAGCTCTTTTTTGGATGTGGCTCGCAGCTCTTTTAGGAATTGCAACAAAATACACAGAATGTATGCTTTCTGTAAAATACCGCGAACACAGACCAGACGGACACGTTCTTGGCGGACCTTTCTTTACAATTGAAAAAGGCATGAAAGAAAGAACAGGTTTTTCTTGGAAATGGCTTGCTATTCTTTTTGCAATTTTCGGTGTTTGCGTAGGTCTTTTTGGAATAGGAACATTCACACAGGTAAACGGAATTACTTCTGCCGTAAAAAATGCTTTTGACCCAGAAACAAAGCACGTTGCATTTACACTTTTTGGAAACAGCTATTCCTGGGCAACAGTAATAGCAGGTGCACTTATAACAATTTTTGCAGCTCTTGTTATAATCGGCGGACTTCAAAGAATTTCTAAGGTAGCACAGGTTCTTGTTCCTTTCATGGCAATTTTGTACGTATTCCTTGGAGTAAGCGTGCTTGTTATGAACGCAACAAAAATTCCAGAAGCTTTTGTAATTATTTTCAAGAATGCATTCGGTTGGAAAGCTGTTGCCGGTGGAGCCGCTGGCTGGACTTTCAAAACAATAACAGAATCTATGCAGAAAGGTATTGCGCGTGGTATTTTCTCTAACGAGGCAGGACTTGGTTCTGCAGCTATTGCAGCCTCTTCTGCAAAAGTAGAAGAGCCAGTTGCTCAGGGTCTTGTTTCAATGACAGGCACATTCATCGATACAATCATCGTTTGTACAATGACAGGACTTTCAATCGTAATTTCCGGGGCATACACTTCTGGCGCAAATGGAATTGAACTTACAACAAAAGCATTTAATTCAGTTCTAGGCGGCGACGGACATTCTGTTCAGTTCCTGCTTATGATTTGTCTTGTATTCTTCGCATTTACAACAATTCTTGGCTGGGACTACTATTCTGAACGATGCTTGGAATATCTTTCAAACGGAAAAATGAAGCTTGTCATGATTTACAGAATTCTATACATCTTAGCAGTTGCAATCGGTCCTTACATGACAATCAGCCAGGTTTGGACAATCGCTGATATTACAAATGGACTTATGGCTTGGCCAAACTGTATTTCACTTATAGTTCTTAGCGGAGTTGCAGCGCGCGAAACAAAGAAATTCTTTGACAAGTACCCAACAATGGAATCTGAAAAAACAGCTTAAAATTCTTAAAAGCATTTTGATAAGGTTGCACTCCATGTGCAACCTATAAAAAAGGCTATCCTAGAAGTTGAAAACATCTAGAATAGCCTTTTTTTGTATTTAATGATTTTTACTTTGTCTTTTTTGTAGATTTTTTAGCACTCTGGCTAACAACAGAACCTTCTACAGGACGTGGCAATTTCTTTAAATGCCAAATATCCTTTACGTAGTCTTCAATTGTTCGGTCAGAACTGAACTTTCCTGCATTCGCAATATTAAGCAAGCATGCTTTAGCCCACTTTTTCTTGTCAGCATAAAGTTTTTCAGCTTCGTTTTGAGCCCTGCAATAATCATCAAAGTCAGCAAGAACATAGTAAACATCTGCACGGTTACCTTCAATTCCATATACCAAAGAATCGTAAAGCTCCTTAAACATCTGGTGAGAAGGATCATAAGTACCGTCAACAAGCTGATTAACAACTTTTGCAAGCCCAGGATTTCTTTCAAGGTAAACCTGAGGATTATAAGTGTGTTCATCTTCGATTTTTAGAATTTCATCTGCAAGCAAACCGAAGATAAACGCATTTTCTTTTCCGGCTTTTTCAACTATTTCGATGTTTGCACCGTCCATAGTTCCCATTGTAAGAGCGCCGTTCACCATAAACTTCATGTTAGATGTTCCAGAAGCTTCAAGCCCTGCAGTTGAAATCTGTTCAGAAATATCTGCGGCAGGGAAAATCTTTTCCGCAACAGAAACTCTGTAGTTTTCAACAAACACAACGTGAAGCCTGTCATTTACACGTCGGTCGTTATTAATTCGTTCTGCAACAGTGTTTATAAGTTTGATTATAGCCTTTGCGCGGCGGTAGCCAGAAGCAGCCTTTGCTCCAAAGATATAAGTCTTCTTAGCAGGCTTGTAGCTAGGATCTTCAAGCATTTTGTTATAAACGTACATTATGTGAAGAATATTCATAAGCTGGCGCTTATATTCGTGCAAACGCTTTACTTGCACGTCAAAAATACTTTCAGAATCAATCATTTCGCCTTGCGCATGCTTCAAGAATTCTGCAAGCCGGCGTTTGTTTGCATCTTTTATAGCAATAAGTTCTTCTAAATCTTTATCAGAAGTGAATTTTTCAAGACCTTTAAGTTTAGTAAGATCTTTTTCCCAGCCGTGTCCAATTCTTTTAGTAATAAACTTAGCAAGCTCAGGGTTTGCAGAAAGAAGCCATCGACGCTGTGTAATACCGTTTGTTTTATTGTTGAACTTTTCTGGATACATTTCATACCAGTCGTGAAGCTCTTTTTCTTTAAGGAGCCTTGTATGAAGTTCAGCAACGCCGTTTACACTAAAGCCCGCATGAATTGCAAGCCATGCCATATAAACCTTTCCATTGTTTATGATAGACATTCTTCCTTGCTTAGCATAATCATTAGGATATTTTGTGCGAAGTTCAATCATAAAGCGACGGTTTATTTCTTCAACAATCTGATAAATTCGTGGAAGCAAGCCTTGGAAGATTTCTATCGGCCACTTTTCAAGAGCTTCTGCAAGAATTGTATGGTTTGTATAAGCAAATGTGTGAGTTACAACATCCCAAGCGTCATCCCAGCCTACGTAATATTCATCCATAAGGATTCTCATGAGTTCAGGAATTGCAACTACAGGGTGTGTATCGTTCAATTGAATTACATGAAGATCTGCAAATTTGCTAAAATCTGTGCCATAATCAGCAACATAGTGACGTACTAAATCCTGCAAAGATGCCGAACTAAAGAAATACTGCTGCTTTAGGCGAAGAGTTTTTCCGCTTGGACCAGAATCATTTGGATAAAGAACAGCGCTTACATTTTCCGCACTGTTTTGTTTTTCAACAGCACGATTGTATTCCATGTTGTTAAAAAGCTGCAAATCAAATCCATTAGGAGAAGAAGCTTGCCAAAGACGAAGCGTATTTACAGTCCCTGTACCAAAACCAACGATTGGCATATCGTAAGGAGTTGCTGTAACTTCTTCTGCGTTTTCAATGTAATATCGGTCGCGGCCGTCTGGAGTTTTTCCATAAGCGATATTGCCACCAAACTTAACAGTAACTGCAAGGTCGCTTCGTTTGATTTCCCATGGATCTCGGTGAACAAGCCAATTGTCAGGATATTCAACCTGATAGCCATTTTCAATTTTTTGTTCAAACATTCCATAGCGATAGCGAATACCATATCCGTGTCCAGGATAGTCAAGAGTTGCAAGGGAATCCAAAAAACAAGCTGCTAGGCGACCAAGACCTCCGTTGCCAAGACCGGCATCAGGCTCTTGATCTTCAATCATGTCAAAGTCAATTTTCATGCCCTTAAGAACTTCTTTTACCTGATCAGAAATTTCTGCATTAATAAGGTTGTTGCTTAAAGCGCGACCCATCAAAAATTCTGCCGAAAGATAATAAAGCTGCTTTACAGGCTTTTTTTCATATTCATGACGTGTTGCCATCCAGTTTTCCATAATAACTTCAAGAGCGGATGCTGACACGGCATCAAAAAGATCATGTTTGTTTGCCTGAGAAATATCTTTTCCGTACTGTCTTCTTAAACGTCCTTCAAGATTTTCTTTAAATTTTGCGGCGTCAAACTTCATTTACTAACCTCCAGGGTATCTTCTAATACTGAAACTTAACTTTTATAAAAACTAAATTTCAAACTATATAGTAAAGGTAAGTGACTATAACATATTTTTTGAATAATTAACAGTGTTTTTTTCAACAATTGTAAACAATTGCAAAGAATATCAGGACAATATCTACTTTGCAATAAGGACTATAAAACTATCTGAAGGAAGCACATATCGCTGCTGTTCTGTAAGAAGCTCTTCTGTTCCCGGCTCTTTTACAGAATCCGAACCAATAATAGAAGTATCTACTACCATGTACCATTTTTTTCCTTTTGAACAAGAAGGAACTGTTATTGTCAAATCGTACATATCCATATTTGCGGCAATATAAAAATCATTATCTCTAGCAGAACTTTCAGAATTTGCACTTCCCATAAGCCTGAATGCAAGAAAACGCTTTAATTTTGACCAGTCAGGAGTTTTTCCTTCGCTATTAAACCAGTCAATTTCTGGCTTTGAGCTAGAAAAGAATTCTGTACGGCGGAAAACTTTATGAGCTTTGCGAAGATTTATTACTTTTGCTGTAAAATCCCAGACTTCTGTATTTTTTCCAAGCAAATTCCAATTAACCCAAGAAATTTCATTGTCCTGGCAGTAGGCGTTGTTGTTTCCCATTTGAGTGCGTCTAAACTCATCGCCTGCAGAAAGCATTGGAATCCCCTGGGAAATCATCAAGCTTAATATAAAATTTTTTATTTTTTTTACGCGAAGATTTTCAATTTTTGGATTTACGGTAATTCCTTCGTAACCATGGTTGTAACAGTTGTTATCGTCTGAACCGTCGCGATTATTTTCACCGTTTTCTTCGTTGTGCTTTCCATTGTAGCTTACAAGATCGTTTAGAGTAAAACCATCGTGCGCGGTAACAAAATTAACAGAAGCGCTTGGCTTTCTTCCGTGATGATTGAAAAGATCTGAGCTTCCTGCAATTCTTGTGGCAGCAGCGGTTACAACGCCTTCGTCCCCACGGATAAAGCGGCGCAAATCGTTGCGGAATTTGTCATTCCATTCGCTCCAGTGGCCAGGAAATCCTCCTAAAAGATAACCGCCTCCGCAATCCCAAGGTTCTGCGATTATTGTAGTTTTAGAAAGTATTGCATCTTCGCTTATAGCATTTATTAAATGAGGAAATGGTTGTATTCTAGCCTGCTGATCACGGCAAAGTTCCGCCGCAAGATCAAACCTAAATCCGTCTACATGCATTTCTGTAACCCAATAGCGCAAACAGTCAAGTATGAATCTTGTAACCACAGGATGCGCTGCATTTACAGAATTTCCGCAGCCGCTAAAATTTGTGTAATACTGCTTATGGTCTTCTGGCAAAAGATAGTAAACAGAATTTTCAAATCCTCTAAAACTGAATGTATAGCCGTGCTCGTTGCCTTCTGCAGTGTGATTAAAAACAACGTCAAGGATAACTTCTATTCCAGCCTTGTGCATCTCGCGAACAAGTTCTTTAAATTCGTTTACCGGGGCACCGGGAGCTTTGCCAGCAGCATAAGAAGCCTTTGGACAAAAAAACGCCATTGTGCTATAGCCCCAGAAATTTTTTAGTTTTTCACCAGTTTTTGGATTTATATTGCCGTTTTCGTTTTCGTCAAATTCAAATATTGGCATAAACTCGACTGCCGTTATGCCAAGTTTTTTTAAGTATGGAATTTTTTCGATAAAGCCTTTATAAGTTCCAGGATGACTAACTCCTGAAGTTGAAGAAGCTGTATATCCTTTTAAATGAGCTTCGTAAACAATTGTTTCTGAAGCAGGATAATTTAACGGGCAATCGCCTTGCCAGTCAAAATCTTCGTCATCGATTACAACGCACTTAGGAAAATCGGACAAATCAGAAAGTTTTCCATTTTCAATGCCAGCAAGCCCCAGTTCCCTTTGGCGATTATAAGATTTAAACACAGAGCCGTTTGTAAGGCACTTTGCATAAGGGTCAAGAAGATACTTGTTAAAATTAAATCTGTGGCCTAAAGGAGGATTGTAAGGACCGTCTACTCGGTAAAGATAGAGAGCGCCTGGCTTTAAGCCTTCTACAAAAATATGCCAAACGCTTCCAGTCTTATTCTTTTTAGAATCAAATTCAATTGAGGCATAAGGCTGCTTATCCTTTTCAGAATTGAACAAATCTAATACAACGCGCTCGGCATTTTGACTATATACAGCAAAGTTTACACCTTTTGAAGTCACAGTTGCGCCCAAATCAATAGGTTTACCAGCAAGAGTCCTAAGTTCACTCATAATGTTCTATTTTACCAAATGAATGTCGATTTTACAATAAAAAATTATGGAATAAGTTTTGTAATAGTTTTGTCGTGCTGCCGCCAGTTTTTATCAACCTTTACTTGAAGATCAAGGTTAACTTTAAATGGAAAAACCTCCTGGATTTTTTTAAGGCTAGCCATGCGAATCTGTTTTATCATAGAAGCTCCCTTGCCTATTACCATGCCTTTTTGACTTTCTCGTTCAACACAAATAAAAGCTCTTACCCAAATTTTTCCATTGCTGCCACGCGATTCTAAATCAGCAATATCAACATACAAACAATGAGGCAGTTCTTGTTCAAGTCTGTTTATAGCTTCGCCCCGAACAATTTCGCTTATTCTAAAAGCGATATTTTGATCGGTATACATATCTTCAGTATAAAGCGCAGGCGCAATTGGCGCTATTTCGTACAGAGCTTTTAAAACTTCATTTATTCCAATATCCTTTTGAGCAGACATTTCTAAAATTCTATTTTCTGGAACAGAGGGCAAATGCTCCGAAATAAAAGTCCGAATTTTTGCAACATTAGATTCTTTTGAATCTATTTTATTTAAAGCTATAACCAATCGCTCCGCATACTTTTCAGCAAGAGAAGAATTCATAATTTCTTCATTACCAGGCGCTCTTGTTGTATCGATTATATATAGAATACAATCAGAATCTTTTAACTGCTCTTCAGTAACATTCTTTAAACGAAGATTAAGTTTTTTTTCTGATTCGTGATAACCAGGCGTATCTACAAAGACAAGCTGGCCAAAAGAAGTGTTTACAATGCCACGGATTGCATTCCTTGTTGTTTGCGGAATTGGCGAAACAATGCTAACAGGTTCTTGGCAAGCAGTGTTCATAAAAGTGGATTTTCCAGAAGAAGGCCGCCCAAGAATAGCTACAAGCGCAGATTTTAAATTGTCTTTATTTTCAAGACTCTGATTTGATTCCATAAAAAATCCTTAAAAAGAGATTAGAAAAATATCGAGGTTTTACAAATAGCATGAGCTCCATTTTTTTAGCGCAAAAGAAAAGTTTTAAGCGAATTTATTCGTTTTTATAAAATTAATTAATTTTTGCAAAAAAAAACTACACAATCTTGCTACAGTCTTTGTCGATTGTTCAATTTACATTTTATATTGAAAAAAAACAACTGTACAAAGGCTTAGTTTTGATTGCATAGTTTTTAATCCATTTTCACTTTCTAGTGATTTTATCAGGTCGCCCAAACTTCGAGTTTTTTATAAATGCTAGAAACAAAGGCTTTCAGCGAAGCTTCAATTTTGTTTATTTTTCTGAAAACTCGAAGTTTAGGTTATTTAAAAATTCGCGTTTCCCTAGTAATTCTCTGCAGAAATTTCAAAGAAACTTTGCGGATGAGCACATACAGGGCAAACTTTTGGAGCTTCTTTTCCAACTACGATGTGACCGCAGTTTCGGCATTGCCAAATACAGTCACCATCGCGACTGAACACAACCTTATCTTCTATATTTTTAAGAAGTTTTCGGTAACGCTCTTCGTGATGTTTTTCAATAGCGGCAACACCTTCAAAAAGTTTTGCAATAGCCTCGAATCCTTCTTCTCGGGCAGTTTTTGCAAAACCTGAATACATGTCAGTCCATTCATAATTTTCGCCTTCGGCAGCTGCCTTTAGGTTTTCTTCTGTAGAACCAATGCCGCCGTTGAGCAACTTAAACCACATTTTTGCGTGTTCTTTTTCATTGTTTGCAGTTTCTTCAAAAATCGCAGCAATTTGTTCATAGCCGTCTTTTCTAGCCTTACTTGCAAAATAGGTATACTTATTTCTCGCCTGAGATTCACCAGCAAAAGCTGTTTGAAGATTTTTTTCCGTCTGAGTTCCTTTTAATTCCATAATTCCTCCAAATAAACTCTTTTTAAAAATTAATTCAACAAGCATTAAAAGTCTAGTAATTTCGTTATTTTATTGAAGAATATCTATAAGTCAAATGTTATTCTTTTTTAGCCCGAATGTCGAGTTTTTCTATAAATTGCAAGAAAAACGCTTTCAGCGAATTTACAATTTTGTTCTTTTTCCTAAAAACCCGAAGTTCGGGCCTCTTAGAATATTTTAATTGAATTTAACATTCTTTATTATTATCTTTTTAGCAAGTTTATAATTTTTAATCAATTTAAACGTCTCATTAAGTTATTACATGGGGGAATATTATGGTTGTAAAATTAAATGACAAAAATTTTGAAAAAGAAGTTCTGCAAAGCGATAAGACTGTTCTTGTAGATTTTTATGCAGACTGGTGCGGACCTTGCAAAATGCTATCTCCAATTGTTGACGAACTTTCAGAAGAATACTCTCAATACAAATTTTGCAAATTAAATGTAGATGAAAATGAACACCTTGCGGCAAAATACAACGTTATGAGCATTCCAACTTTGTTCGTTTTTAAAGATGGCCAAGTTGTAAATCATTCTATAGGCGCAATTCCTAAGGAAAGCGTTTTAGAACTTTTTAAGTAGTTTTTTAGAGGGAAAAAATTCTTCCGCCCTTAATTTCTTCCTCACAGGCTCAGGCAAATCAGATTTTTTCACATAAAAAAAAGCGTCCTTCCGGACGCTTTTATAATTCCAGCAAAAACTAGAACTATCTCAACAAACTAAGCACATTCTGGCTTGACTGATTTGCCTGCGCCAACATTGCAGTTCCAGCCTGAGAAAGAACTTGGTCTTTTGTAAGTTCAACCATTTCGCTAGCCATATCTGTATCGCGGATTCTTGATTCAGAAGCCTGAAGATTTTCAGCGCCAATATCAAGGCCTTTTACAGTCAAATCAAGACGGTTCTGATAAGCACCAAGATCTGCACGCTGCTTGTTGATTCTCTTCAAAGCTTCATCCAAAGTTCCGATTGCTCGGTTTGCTTCATCTGGAGTTTCCAAAGTCATAATTGTTTCATCGCCAACATTGCGAAGACCAAGTGCCATTGCAGACATTGTTCCAATATAAACCTGTGTTCTCTGATCCATATTTGCACCAATATGAAGCCACATTGAACCAGTTACAACATTTTCGCCTGTAGGACGAGCGAATCGGCCTGTAAGCATATTCATTCCGTTGAACTGAGCGGCCGAAGCAATTCTGTCAACTTCAGCGATTAAAGAAGAAACTTCAACCTGAATCTGCATGCGGTCTTCAGCAGAATAAATACCGTTTGAAGACTGAACTGCAAGTTCGCGGATTCTCTGTACAATGTCAGAAGTTTCCTGAAGGTATCCTTCAGTTGTCTGAATAAAAGAAATACCGTTCTGTGCATTTCTTGAAGCCTGATTAAGACCTCGAATCTGTGCGCGCATCTTTTCAGAAACAGCAAGACCAGAAGCATCATCGCCAGCACGATTAATCTTCATTCCAGAAGAAAGTTTTTCCATACTCTTCTGTGAAGCCAAATCCTGAATCCCCTGGGAACGCTGAGCAAACATAGCACTCATATTGTGATTAATAACCATATTTTATCTCCTTGGTGCATACCAAAAAAAGTTAATTTCACGTGGTTTCCACCACCCTTTACTTGAATATCGGAATATCAAATTTTTACTTAAGAAAAAAATTGAACTATTTACAAAAAAAATTGCAAAGTATATTATTTTTATATGAAAAAAATCGTTTTCCTGCTTTTTTTTATAATTTCTACTATTAACTTGCCTGCAAAAAGCATCAATTTTTTTACATTATCAAAACCAATTTTTGTAATAAAACAAAGCCTCTTTTTTAATATATTAGAATCAGAAGAAGACACTTTCCTGGGACTCAACACAAAGTTTTCACTGGACATGAAAGAACTTTTTATTTCAACAGGACTGCAAACAAACTTTAAAGACACGGATTTTACTATACAAGCAACTTATTGGCCTTCAATTTTAGAACATTTCAATATTGGTCCAAAATTAGTTTATCACGTTCAGGTAAGACCAAACGTATTTACAGAACACGACATTCTAACTTGCCTTGCATTTAAGTTCAGGGCAAATGATTTTTTTTCATTTTTTTCACAAATTGGCTATCACAAAAAGATTTCAGAAATTGACGCGATAAAATCGACGGTCAACGCATTGCAAAACGACACAATGAATATTGGCATGAAGTTTTTATTCTGCTTTACAAAAAACAGTGAATTTTATCTTTCTTTTCTTTCAAATTCATTTTTTTCATATCCAGTTTTTTGCTCTCCTATTTTTGCCGTAGGAACGCAGCTGCACTTTATGGAACAATTTTCGTTCGGGGTAGAACTTTCTTCTATATGGATAGACATGTTCACAGTAAGCGCAAGCCCAACCACCTTTGCTCTAAATTCTTTTATTCAGGTTAAATTATGAAAAAAGAGTCTTCAAACAAAACTTTTATACTTTCTGCAAAATTTCTTTGCATTTTTTTGCTCGCTTTTATAACTTTTTTCTTTTCAAACTGCACTTACGGTGTAGACAATATTTTTTATGAGCAGAACAATGTAAACAACAGAATTGAAAATCTTGCCAGCATAAACAGCCCAGATTTTTCCACCTGCGCAAACGAATATTCAGTCTTGATAATAACTGACACACATTTTGGAGCGAAAAAAGGCGCTCCTCCTGTAGAAGAATTTTTAGACTGGATTTCTAAAAACAAGGAATCTAAAAATATAAAATTTTGCCTTTGCTTAGGCGATGTCGCCGACCACGGTTACGAAAGTGAAATGAAATCTTTTGCAGATTTTACAAAAAAAATCGAAAATGCGGGAATTCCAGTTTTCAATTCAGTTGGAAACCACGACCTTTACAATTCTGGCTGGGAATCTTGGAAGGAATACTCTTTTCCGCATACATCTTTTTATAATTTTAAAACAACAAATTTTAGCTGGTACAGCCTGGACACAGGATCTGGAGTAGTCGGCAAAAAACAGTTTTCAATACTAAAAGAAAAAATTCAACAAGACACACATCCTAAAATTATTTTTTCGCACTATCCACTTTATTCTAACAAATTTCTTTTTAGCATGAACGATACAAATGAACGAAACCGGCTCGCAGACCTTCTTGTTACTAACGGCGTGCTTTTATACATAAACGGTCATCTTCATCGCCTTGAAATATATGAGCTTGGAAAAATGACGCAATACACATTGCCTTCTTTTAGATTCAAAAGAAAATGGACACTCTTGCAAATAAACGAAGAATCAAAAGACTTTAATATGTCGATACTTCCATAAAAAATTATCTTTTTGTTCAATTAGAATAAAAGTTTGATTTCAAGTTATTAATTTTTTCTGCCGCAATTTCCGCAGCCATTTATTATTACATGAGGTTTTCCGCTTTTTGTTTTATTAAACATCCTTGCAAGCAAAAAACCGTCTTGGGAAAGTTCTTTTTTACAAACCGGGCAACTTCTTTTTATTTCTTTTGAACAAACCGGATAGCAATTTGAACAACCATAAATATAACACAATTGATCATTTGCGCTTTTACTCGGTCTAAAAATCTTTGAAAACAGTTTTTGTCCTTTTAAAAGGCAGCTTGAACAAACAGGGCAGCGCACAAAATAATTGGCGCTGTCAGCAGACTGCTCAAGATTATAACTTTTTTTGCTTAAACTAAAATATTTAAAATACATCAGCGCCGCTATAAAAAACACAACCGCAACCGAAGCAACTATATAAACCATAATTTTACCTTAATTAGCCTAAACTTCGAGTTTTTAGATAAAGAATCACTTTGACCAATTATATATCAGTTTTTCCTATAATAAGGCTTGAACAAGGCAATTTTTCTATCCAATGGCAAAAAGCATGCCATTCATCAAGGCGATGGGCTTTTCTTGTAAAATAAATATTCTGTAAAACCTGATAGTTCAACTGAAGCGTAGCCTTTTGATTAAAACTAGCAGGAAGAAGCTGAATCATTTGCCACCAATCGCTTTTGTCTTTTTTTTCATTAAAACAATTTCTTGCATCGTTTAATGTTTTTATAAGAATATCTAAAGTTTTTAACGATTCTTCATTTAAATGTTCGCAGCTAAAATCTTCGCGCACAAATTCTTTTGCTTGAATTTTATGCATCGTAGAACAACTATTTCTTACAGTTCCAACTTTATAAGTGTCCATTTCCGCCCACCAATAACGAGGCGCATTTACGTCCATTGTAACATTTATATAGCGCAAAAATTTTGCATGGCTTGGACCGCTTTTGCTAAGCCTTTCCATAAGTTCTAAATCAGCATGACCAACATTATACTTTCCTGTTGCAACATCATAAGCACTGTCAGAACGATCCCAGCTATTAAAAGAATTTCGCATTCCGCGGATAGCTGCTTCCCAGCCAAAAATTTCAGTTTTTTCAATAAAAATCATCTTAAAAATCCTTAAAACTAACTTTTTTCAATATCTCCAGAAATATCGTCAACAACTTCTACGCCTTCTTGAATTATAGGTCGATTTTTGTAACCGTATATTATGTATGCAGCTCCAAAAAGAAGAGTTGCGATTCCTATAATTCTTATAACTAAAGTCCCAACTTTTGCAGCAATAATAAACAAAACTACGGCGCCTATTAAAGAAATTACAGATTCCTGTATAAACTTCTTGCGCTCTATTCCTGTGTCACGCATTTTTGCGGAAGCAAACAGCTGCAAAACAGTTGCCACAATAAGATAAACTGCAAAAATTCTTATCATGATTTTACAGATTTCAAAAACTGTTTTTGACCAGATAATAGGAAAGAAAAAGGCTGAAAGACCAATTACAATGCTTATCATACCACGAATTATTATCGCATACTGAAAAGAAGAGTTAGGCAAAAGTTTTCTTGTGTACACTAAATTATAAACTCCATTTGCAACACCTTCGATTCCTAAAAGAGCGATTATCACGTTTGTGCAAAACTTAGGGGCAAAAAGCATGCAAATACCTATAGCCGAAAATAAAATGCCATAAAACAGATTTTTTTTATCCATGAGATACCTTATCCTTTTTGTTTTTTAGAGAGAACTGAATATACCAAAAGTTAAGTTTAAAAACGAACAAAAGCGTAAGCGAATTTCCACAATTTATAAAAACTCGACTTTTGGCATATTCAACTTTATATAAAGTATAATGTTTTTTTTTCTTAAATTCTACATTTTTTTTATAGTTATCTTGACATAGTTGTTTTGTTTTGATATTCTACTAATACATTTTTGGAGCGATACCAAAGCGGTCGTACTGGGGCGGTCTTGAAAACCGTTGATCTTCACGGGTCCGGGGGTTCGAATCCCTCTCGCTCCGATTAGCTGGAGGTGTGGTAGAGCGGTAATACAACGGATTGCTAATCCGTCAGTTCCGAAAGGGCTGGGCAGGTTCAACTCCTGTCGCCTCCGAATACCCGACAGCTTTAGCTGTTTATGCATAATGCATGAGATTGTAGCTCAGCTGGATTAGAGCACCACCCTGCGGAGGTGGGGGTCGCACGTTCGAATCGTGTCAGTCTCAAAAACTCGTCACGATGGCGAGTTTTTTTTATTTAACAGCAAATCATTTACAATCTTTATAAAAACTGTTATATTTTATTCACAATGCAGAAAAATATTTCTTCTCTAAAAATTCAAATCTTTTTAATCTATTTTCCTACTTTATTCTTCGCCTTTTGGCGAGCGTAGTTTATTTTTTGTGCAGAAGTTAAAAGCTTGCACGGTAACCTGAAAAATACATATAGCCAAGGTACGCTTACGCCAGACCTTGACTCAGACGTTTTTAAGGTTTGTATAAGCCTTAAATCAAATCTTTTAGAATATGGAAAGTCTTATGAAATCTGAAATAAATTTAGAAATTTGCGCATACAGCGGAAAACGTGGAGCTTACGCCCAGCTTGCGGTAGATAAATATTTCAATAAAAAAGTAAAATCCTTAGCTGTTGACAGCTTCAAAAGCATATTTGAAAGCGTAGAGAAAGGTTGTGCTCAATACGGAATGGTCCCTATAGAAAACAGCACGGCTGGAAGTGTTTACGAAAACTACGACAATTTTACAATATTCAAAAATGTGCATATCATAGGAACAACAACGCTTAAAATTGAACATTCGCTTTTAGCTTGCAAAGACGCTTCTATTGAAACTATAAAAAACGTGTATTCGCATCCGCAAGCACTTTGCCAGTGTTCAAACTTTTTAGAGCAGCACAAAGATTGGGCGCAGACCGACACAGTTTCTACCGCAACGGCGGCAAGTATTGTAAGTTCAAAAAAATCAATCGATTGCGCTGCTATTGCAGATGCAGGAAATGCTGAAATTTATGGCTTAAAAGTCCTAAAAAGTTCCATTCAAAACAATGAAGATAATTTTACAAGATTTGTAGTCATTGCAAATAAGCCCCGAACAGATTTTCCAAAAGGAAAACTAGTTGCTTCTTTAAGTTTTTGCACAGAAAACAAACCTGGCGCTTTATATGAATGTTTAGGAATCATAAAAAACTGCCACTTAAACCTTACACGCCTTGAATCACGGCCAATTCCGCAAAAACCATGGACTTATAGATTTTTTACAGATGCAATATTAGAAGAGCAAATTGAAAATCCAACGGAATACATTGCAAGTTTCTTAAAAAAAATGAAAGATTCCGCATCTGACATAAAACTCTTAGGACTATATCCAGAATCAGAAAGTTAATGGAGCGGAAGCCGGGTTTTAAGGCAAACTAATAAAAGCGGTAAAAGCGTTTAAGAACTGTACCTGAACGCTCTGTCTGTAAGGATTCTAGCCGCAACCAAACCGAGCGGCAACGAAACTGTAATTAAAAGGGCGGCTGCTAACCAAGAGGCAGATTCAGAAAGCATCATTCCGCCTAGATTATAAATTCCTTTATAGATGTAAAGACCTGGAACCATTATTACAATAGAAGGAATTGTTATAGAAATACGAGGATAACCTACCCTTCTTTTTAAGAGAGAAGCTAAAAGACCTGCTACAAAAGCTCCGCAAAAAGCTGCCAATGCCGGCGGAAAACTGCAAAAGTCCACAAGCTCCAAACGCAGAGTATTTGCCGCAGAACCTATGCAAGCCGCTGTAAGCGCCATCTTTACAGAACTGTTAAACATTATAGAAAAACCAAAAACGCCGCAGAAGCTTGCAATAAGCCTGAATAAAAAAACTTGCAAACCAGAAAATCCTAATGGAGCAAACGGCAAGGGTTTTAATCCCAGAACTAATGCCATAATCCAAGCGGAAAGCGTTGCTGCCAAAACTATTATAATTGCATAAGTCAAGCGCTCTAATCCAGAGCGCAAATCAAGTTTTGCAAGGTCAATTCCAGAAGTTATAAATGGAAAGCCTGGAATTATAAAAAGCATTGAACAAATGTACCCTGCTTGATGAACTGCATCCAATCCAAAAGCTAAACTGCAAATCTTAAAAAGAACAGCGTATACAAGGCAGGCTGCCATTACGGAGATAGAAACGTTCATTACCAGCGTGTAATGTTTTTTTATTAATTTTGAGCGAACAAAATTTCCTATGCCAGCGCCAGCAAATGCAAATAGCATTTCCCAAAAACCTCCTCCAAGGAGAAAAGTAAATGCGCAGCAAGCCAATGCCGAGGCAAATCCTAAAACCACAGAAGGATAAAGGGAACTTATTTTGTCAAATTCGTCAAACTTTTGGTGAATAGTTGAAACTGTAAAATTAGAACTCTCTTTTGGAAATCTTTTTATAAATTGTTCGAGGCGGTAGAGCTTAAATGTATTTATTCCAGTTTTTGAAAGATTATAAGACTGCGAAATGCATTCAGAACCGTCTGAACAGTTAAAATTCAAGGCCATCAGACCAATGTCAACCGTACAAGTAAGTCCTAAGGTCTTTGCAACTCTGTTCATGGAATTTCTAACTCGCCATGCGCCTGTTCCGCAAGACAAAAGCTCAAGACCGACTCTACCAACAATCATGGTTCGCTCTGCTAAAGTTGCATTTTTTATTTGCACATTGCTATCGTGCTGAGCGTGTTCCTTCCAAGGAATGTCTAATCTATTTTTTTCAACCGCTTTTTTTGCCATAATAAAATTACTCTAGCATTTTTTGCGCAGTTTTACAAATGCACTTAGATGCAAAAAGCTAGATTGACTTTAGCTTTACAAAATGATACTTTTTGTCATTATGAACAACTCTTTAAGCAAAAAATTAATTTTCGCAGCACTTTTTGCAGCCTTTATTTGCGCTGGCTGTTTTATACAGATTCCTTTAGGAGCAGGAGTCCCAATTGTTATACAAGACATGATGGCCATGCTAGCAGGTCTTGTACTAGGTCCTGTCTGGGGTTCTCTATCAGTTTTAATCTTTCTTATTGCGGGTTGCGCCGGCATACCTGTTTTTAGCGGAAAAGCCGGTATTCAAATAATTCTACATGGACCTACCGGCGGATTTCTAATAGGTTACCTTGCAGCAGCATTTATAGGCGGTCTAATAGTCTATCTTACTTGCAAAAAAGATGCTGAAAAAAAAGCCTGGATATGGATTTGGACCGGCATTGCTGCAATTGCTGCAACAATAGTTGTTTTTATACTTGGCATTATAGGATTTCATAGAATTATTCCAGACAAACCAATGGATCAAGTTTTAAAAGCCGTTCTAATTCCTTTTATTCCAGGAAATCTTTTAAAGCTTGCAATTATGATTCCGCTTTCTGTAAAACTTAGGAAAGTCATAGGATTTTAACAAGCGCGACAAGTTGAAAAAAATGCTTAAAACTGAAAATATAGAGATGGAAAACCAAATTCTTTTAGTTCAAAATATATGCAAATCGTTTGAAAAAAAACAGGCGCTTTGCGATGTTTCTTTTTCCTTAAAGAAAGGTTCATTTACAGTTATTGCAGGACCTAATGGCAGCGGAAAAAGCGTGCTTATGTCGTTAATTGCAGGGCTAGACGAACCTGACTCTGGAAAAATAATTTCAAAGCCAGCGGGGTTGGTTTTTCAAGATGCAGATGCTCAGATTTTAGGCGAAACACCTTTAGAAGATATTGCATTTAGCCTTAGAAATCTTGGGCTTTCAAAAAAAGAGCGAAAAATCGAAGCTGAAAAAGCTTTAGCAGAAATGAGCCTTCTTGAAAAAAAAAATCTTCCGTCGCGTTCATTAAGCGGAGGTGAAAAAAGGCGTTTAGCCGTAGCAGGAATTCTCGCATTGAAACGAGATTTTTTTATATTTGACGAGCCTTTTGCGAACCTAGATTTTCCAGGTGTCAGCCAAGTTTGCAATATCTTAAAAAAACTAAAATCAGAAGGCAAAACTGTAATCGTTCTTACGCACGAACTTGAAAAAATTCTTGCTCTAGCGGATAATTTTATAATTCTAAGCAAAGGAAAAATTGTTTTTAACGGAACAGTGAACGACGGTCTAAGCAAAAACCTTGAAGACTTCGGAATAAAAAATCCATTTCAAAAATACACAGAAATTCAGGACTTGTTTTGGGGTTCTAAAGAATAAGATGAAAAAAATCCCTGCCATATTAAAATTTATTCTTCTTGCGCTAATAACATTCAGAGTCTTCAGCAACTCGACATACGCAACTTCATGCGAATGGTTAATTTGGCTAAGAGTTACGATATACGTCGCTTTTGCAGCAGCGGCTTTTTTTTCGGCAAAAATACCTTTTAAAAACTTAAAAAAGCTTTCATTTATTGTTATATGGGGGCTTTGCATTTTAGTTTTAGCGCTGATTCCAAACTCTTCGCAAGATTTATTAAACTATCGAATAAACGAAAAACTGCTTTTAAAAAATTTGCTATACGTTTACAGACTTTTCGCAACAACTTTTTCTGCTCTAGTTGTATTTGAAACCACTTCTAATCTTGAAATTTTTGACGCTTTTGAAGACATTGAAAATGTAATTGCAAAAATCTTTCCTCCGATAAAAAAAATAAGGATTTCCCAAGTCATTGCTGTAACAATTATTTTTATTCCCGCAATTTTTAACTCGTGGGAAAAAATCAAATTTTCAGCCAAAGCCCGCATCTCAAAAGAAAAAAAAATCCGCTTAAAAAATTCTATTATCAACGCGATTTCTGAGTTTTACGCGCTTTTTTTATACATGGTTCAGTATGCGGAAAATACTAGAAAAGCAATTGAAAACAGAAGATAACTGCTTTATACTGAAAATATGACAGATAAGCGAAAAGACTATATTTCCTGGGACGAATATTTTATGGGAGTTGCAGCTCTTTCCGGCATGCGTTCCAAAGATCCTAATTCACAAGTGGGAGCTTGCATTGTAAGCAACGACAACAAAATTCTTTCGATGGGATACAATGGGCTTCCCCGCGGTTGCTCTGATGACAATTTTCCATGGGCACGCGAGGGGCAAATGCTAGAAACAAAGTATCCGTTCGTAGTTCACAGTGAATTAAACGCCATTTTAAACTATAGGGGCGGCTCTTTAGAAAACACTAAGATTTACGTAACGCTCTTTCCTTGCAATGAATGTGCAAAAGCCATAATTCAGGCTGGAATAAAAACGGTTGTTTACGACAGCGACAAATATGATGGAACGCCTGCAAACCAGGCTTCTAAAAGGCTTTTAACAGAAGCCGGCATCGAATGCGTCGCATACAGACATTCTGGAAGAAAAATAGAAATAGATTTATAACAGAATTTCTGTATGTATTGAAGAAAAACAAATTACATGATATACTAGAATAAAGAGTCCTTGAATGAGTCCAGATGCCTTTCAAGATTTCCTTTCAAAACTCCGCCAGGTTCGGAAGAAAGCAACGGTATGAATGTGGGTCTGTGCTTAGGATTATCTGGGCTCTTTCAAGGACTTTTTTATTTAACCTAAACTTCAAGTTTTCAGAAAAACAAACGAAAGCGTAAGCTAAGTTGCAATTTGTGAAGATTTTGTGCGATAAGACCAGTTAAGGTTGCATAGCAACCCAAATCAACCCAAACGAAGTGCGAGTACAACCATCGGTAACAAATTGTAAATTCGTTGAGAGCGTTTTTTCACAATTTATAAAAAACTCGAAGTTTGGACTAATTAAAACTTTTCAAATAGTTTTTGTCCGTTTATAAAAACTGCTTTTACTTTTCCTGCAAGTTTTTTTCCTTCAAAAGGGGTCGCCTTGCCTTTGCTGTAAAAAAGCGTTGGGTCTACAGCCCAGGTTTCTTGCGGATCCAAAACTGTAATATCCGCATCGTAACCGGTTTTTAAAAGACCTTTATTTAAGTTTAAAATTCGGGCAGCGTTTGCCGACATAAGCTGAGAAAGCTTTCTGGCACAAATTTTTCCAGTTTGAACAAGAACTGTATTGCAAACGGCAAATGCTGTTTCTATTCCAGAAAATCCAGGCGCGCCTTCCGCCTTGTCTTCCAAGGTATGAGGAGCATGGTCTGTGGCAATAACATCTACCGTGCCATCGAGTATTCCATTTATCAAAGCATTGCAGTCGGCTTTTGAACGGAGAGGAGGATTTACCAAAGCCCTTATGTTCGGCTCTTTTGTTCCCTCAAGAGCAAGGTGATGCGGAGTTACCTCGCAAGAAATATATTCGTACGATTTTTCTCCAAAATCTTTTTTTGCTTTTCTGATATATTCTATAGATTTTTTTGTACTGACGTGGCAAAGGTGAATGTGACAGGATGCCTGTTTTGCGATACAGATATTTCTTTCCGTTGCAATATCTTCCGCAAGTTCTAGCAAACTGTTCGCGCAAGAAAGTTCTCTTTCTATATCTTTCAAGACGTCTTCTGGAATGTTTTTACAAGAAGAATCTCCTCCCCAAGCAGGAAGCGAATATTCTTTCATAATTTCAAGGGCTTTTTTTCTATGAGGCTTTGCAGCTAAAGCCAGTTCAGGGTCTTCGCAGTGGCAAGAAACTATTATTCCTTTTTTTGCGGCGATTTTCATCGCTTCAAGCATAACCGCGCTAGAAAGCACGTCGTGGCCATCTTCTGTAACAAGCGGAACAAATCGCCTTTCAAGATTTTTTAGATGAGATACAGTTTTTCCATCAAAATCTTTTGTAATGCTAACTGATTGAAACATATTCGCCAAACCAAGCCGTTCTGCCTTACCCATATTTTTAAGAGCCATGTCAAAATCAGAAATGACCGGCAAAGTGTTCGGCATGGCGACTACAGTTCCGTATCCGCCTGCAACACAGGCATGAAGTCCCGAATCCAAATCTTCTTTTTGGGTTAAGCCTGGATCGCGCAAATGCACATGCATATCAATAAAACTCGGAGTTACAACAAGCCCTTTTGCATCAAAAAAATCCAGGCTGCAAGAAAGATTGCATCCATCATCCTTTAGGATTTCATTTACAGATGGCAAAAGCGTTTCTAGATTTGAAAAATAGCCCTGAAAAATGCTTCTGATTTTTCCATTTACAATAAGGATTGCGCCCAAACTGTCAATAGATTCGTCCAAAAGCTGCGCATTGTATATCAGCAGAACTTTTGTCATCAGCAGCTCTCCACCGCAGTTCCGTCCTCGCCAGCTCTGTACAGAGTGTCGCAATATTCGCAACGGTAAAGCGCCTTAGCCTTATCTACCAGCAGAAAATTAGAATCAACGTAGTGTTCTGTTTGAGTTATGCAGCGAGGATTTTTACATTTGAACACATTTTGAACCCTTGTTGGCAATTCCATTTTTATCTTGCGGATAATCTGTTCGTTTTGAATAACATTTACGCAGATATTTGGATCTATGAACCCTAAAACACTAAAATCAATGTCCATCACGTTTTCAATCTTTATTATATCTTTCTTTCCTGATTTTGCAGAAGGCACGTTCATTATAAGGGCCGCGCAAAACGGAGCGCTGTTCAGGCCAAGCCACTGAAAGATTCGCCAGCCAGAGCCTGCTCTTATGTGATCTATTACCAAGCCATTTTTTATTGTATCGACATTTAACATTTTTTCCCTCGAATAAAAAAATTATTATAACTATAAGTTTTAGAATCCCATAAAAATTTCTAAAAACTTATAAACAACCCGTAATTTTAGAAATCAGTGACATTCTTGCATACATTCCAAATTTTACCTGCTTAAAATAAGCCGCTCTTGGGTCGTCATCAACTTCAGGAGCAATTTCGTTCACTCTTGGAAGCGGATGCAAAACAATCATACGCTGCTTTGCAATCTTCATCTTTTCTTTATCAAGTATGTAGCTGTCTTTTAGGCGCAAATAATCCTGCTCATTAAAAAAACGTTCCTTTTGAACACGAGTCATGTAAAGGATGTCTAAATCGCCAATTACGTCTTCCAGCCGTTCCGCCGTTACGTACTCAATTTTTAAAGGCTCTAAAACATTTTTTACCATATATTCTGGCATGCAAAGTTCTTTAGGACTTATAAATACAAATTTATTATTAGGATAACGGCACATTGCCTGCGTTAAACTGTGAACCGTCCGTCCAAATTTTAAGTCTCCGCAAAAGCCAATCGTATGGCCTTCAAGAGTTCCCATAAGTCTTCTTATTGTAACAAGATCTGTTAAAGTTTGAGTAGGATGGCTGTGACCGCCGTCACCAGCATTTATTACAGGACAAGCAGAATATTTTGATGCGAGCAAGGCCGCTCCTTCTTTTGGATTTCGCATCGCAATGCAGTCAACATAAGAAGAAACAACCCGTATTGTATCAGCAAGGGTTTCGCCCTTTGTAGAAGATGTGCTAGAAGCGTCCGCAAATCCTTCTACAGTCCCGCCAAGATGAAGCATTGCAGCCTCAAAAGAAAGCCTGGTTCTAGTGCTTGGCTCAAAAAAAAGTGTCGCAAGAATTTTCCCGCGACACACATCTTGAAATGATTTTGGATCAACTATCATCTGTTCTGCCACAGAACAAATTTCATCAATTTCAGATACTGTAAGATCACCTGGTTCTATAAGATGCCTGCCTGCCAACATATTGCAAGAACTCCTATTTAGAAATTTTTGCAATTATATCAAAATCAAAAGCTTACATCTATACCAATCGAAAAGAAAAACAGCAAACTGGCTGATATTTCGCTGTACAAATATGCTTTATAAGAACTTGATGCTAAAGGTCCTATATTTGGCGAAATACCAATGCTTGTTCTTAACGAAATTAAACTTCCAGAGTACATCCATTTTTCAAAGTCAAAATATTCACAAAGATTCATAATTCTGCTTCTTTGATTTGAATATCCAGCTTCCAAAAACATAACTCTGTGAATTAGCGAAAATTTTATATCGTTTAAATAGATGGCGGTAAAAAGCGGAATTGCCTTTTGAATTTCCGCTGCAAAAAGGACAACTTCTCCATAGTATGAAATTAATGGCATTCCATAGTTCAAAGCCAAAAATGTTGAAGTTCCGACTAATTCCCTAGGACCGCCAAAAAGCATGGAAGAATTTGCAGGATTAAAAACCAGCGCAATTTTTGCAGGAAAGTTATAAGTAAACCGCCCCTGATTGCTTCTGATTGGCAGCAAATGCGGAATATAGAAAAGCATTGTTAAGCCAATATCAAATTTATTAGCGTAATTCGTAGGATTTTTGCCTAATTTTTGATTAAACGTATAAAATCCAAACGGAGAAATTGAAAAACCGGCTTTTGAACTTCTTCCAGAAAGGCTTTTTCTAACCGTAGAAAATGCGACAGAAAAAATATCGGAATTGTAAAGATAGTGGTTCATGTCGCTTGAAACCGCGCTTCCCGGAGAAAAAATCGCATTGAATTCATCTGACAGCCTATGAGTTAAAGGTCTCCTGTTCGGTCTACCGTAGCTTGCAAAGCTTTCAAGGGCAAACTTAAAATATGAAATGCGGCCAACAGGCAAAACAGAAGAAAACTGTGCCGACATTTCAGCAGACTTCCAGCCGCGCAAATCGAATTCTGAAGCAGCAGCAAGATTATAATTAAATAAAGAAGTTGAAGTTCCCGAATTAAGGCTTGCTTCAATTTTTGCAGATTGCGTTTCAAATCCTAGTCCTGCAGATACAGAAAATATTTTTGAAGTCCACGGATTTGAAGAAACGTATGTAAATCCAAAAGGAAGAGAATAAGTTAGTTCCGTACCAAATGCATAACTTTTTGAATCAAGCAAACTAAACGGAATAAAAACGCCTCTTTTCATATAGGAAAAAGAATTATACTTTTTTGATGAAGCTAACTCGGCTTTAGAGAAATCAACTTCGGCCTTAAAATCTTCTTTAGAGATTTCAAATTGATTTGACGAATCGTTTAAATCTTCCAAGCTCAAAGAAACAACTTTTAAATCTTTTAAAACATAAGAAGTTTTTAAGACTGAAGAACTTTCAAAAAATTTTCCGATAAAAACAAGCTCGTCATCCAGGCTAATGGGCTGTCCATCGCCGAAACTTGAAAAATCTTCCATTGAAAAAGATGTTCCAAAATCGACAGGATTGTGAACGCCGCCGCTAAGATCTTTAGTTCCGAACAAAAAATTATTTGTGCTCAAGTCAAAAAATCCTATTCGCGGCAGCAAATCTTTAGTCGCCCAAGAAAAAGCAAATCCTTCGCCAAATTTTGCAAGGTTTCTTACAGCAAAATTCTTTTGCGAACTTTCAGGATTTGGAACTTTTACACAAGTAGCAATTTTTCCAGCGGAATCTGCAAGACAAACTGAATATTCAAGGTTTTTTGAAAGCAAAAATGCAAATCGGCCGTCGCCAAAATCTACAAAATCGAAAGGAACACAATTTTTTTGCAAAACAATTTCAGTCACGAATTCTAGACTTTGAATTTTATTTTTAGAATCCATGTTCAACTTGAAAATTCTGATTGAATTGCGCAAATCTTCATAGAAAGAATCCACAAGGAAATAAGAGCCGTTTGCATAAAACACAAGAGACTGCGAGCTTGAAACATTTTTTGTGTGGAACCAAGCTTTATTTTCAGTATCGTAAATAGCCTGCTTTAAAAGAACTGCGGCAGAAGCCGAATCGTAGTAGTTTACGGCAATAAAGCGGCCGTCATAACTTTGAGAAAGACTTTCGATATTTGGAAAAGAAAAAAGTTTTTTTGGAGCGATTTTATCCTTTAATTTTTGTGCGGAAGAAACAAAAAAAACACCGGAAGAATTTCTGTTCCAATACACAAGCCCTTTTTTAGAAGAAGTCAAATGCTCATTTGCAGAGCCGGCTCCATTTTCATAGGAAAACTCAAATTCGTTCGGGGCAAAAAAATCCTTTGCAATTTCAGCCGTGACAGGATTTCCAACAACATCTGGAACTTTTACGCTATCAAAAAACAAATTCCAGGCATTTTTTAATTTTATTTTATAGACTTTTTTAAAAGCGCCTTGAACAGTTATATTCTTAAAATTGATAAGCCTGTACCAAAACTGCGCATACTTTTCCATTCCGTAAGTATCTTGCAGCCACTGATGAAAAGAACCGTTGAAATAGTATGCAGTTCCCGAAGGATAAAAATCTCTTGCTCCCTGGACATCATGATACTTGGGTATTTTATTTTCAATTTTTGCCTGCCTTACCATTTGAAGACTAAAGCCATCGTTGAGCCGGCCTTCGCCAAAAAGACTTTCGCTCGTTAAAGTAGCGCCTTCTGCGATTCCTGTTGTTATGTGAATAGCTCCAAGGCTAACTGGATCGCCAAAGACTTTTCCTATAGATTTCCAAAAACCATTCTTATGATTAAAGGTAAAGGCGTGCGTAAGCTCATGCTTAAAAGTAGAAAGAAGTTCTTGCGAAAATACATTCATGTTTTCAGAAGGGCGAGTGACATAAAGAACAATGTGATTGTAAGGAGCTTCTGAAAAATAAGCGTTGAACTGCTGAACTTTTGAAGTAAGAACAACAGGCATTCTAAAATAAGGAGAACTCTTGTAATTTTCTGCAATTTCCAAATAGATTTTGTCAGCATTTTTAGCCAGCAAAGCCGCTGAATTGACACAAGATTCAGGATAGATTATATCAAACCATTGTGTTTTATAGACTTTTAGATTTTTTTCGCCGCTCATAACACCATCATAGGCAAAAAGTGTAAAAGCAAACAGAAAAGAAAAAAATATTAAAAAACTTTTTTTCATAAGGCTCTCCTTCTTAAAATAAAAAGTCAAAATTTCGAGTTTTTTATAGATTGTAAAAAAAAACGCTGTCAGCGACTTTTAAATTCGCTTACGCTTTTATTGCTTCTCATAAAAACTCGAAATTTGAACTAATATGACTCAGCCGTTTTTAGGGTTTTGATAAACCCTAAATTAGTCAAGGCTGTCCATTCTTTCTACGTCTTTGGTGTAATCTACGCCGGCAACATCAAATCCGTTCGTAGCAAGAAAATCGTGCTTATAGCCTTCAAGGTCGCAAAGCTGCGCAAGATTTTCGTTGTTTACTTGCGACATAATCTTTGAAACTTCATCTTGAACATCAGAAGCCATTTCCCAATCGTCAATACGAATTCTATTTTCGCTATCAACAGGGACTGTTCCTGCGGCATTGTCTTTTCCTGTATAAAGGCGTTCTGCAAAAAGGCGTTCCATTTGTTCTATGCAGCCTTCGTGCGTTCCTTTAGCCTTCATGACTTTAAACAAAGCCGAAAGATACAATGAAATTATTGGAATTACAGCAGAAGAGCGAGTTACAAGACCTTTGTTTACGCTTACATAAGCCGAACCGCCAAGTTCTTTCTTAAGTTTCTCATCAAGAAGTTTTGCCGTTCGTTCAAGGTCTTTTTTTGCTTCTCCAATAGTTCCGTCGCGGTAAATTGCATGGCTCAATTCAGGTCCAATGTAGGAATATGCGACAGTTCTGCATCCCTGCGCAAGAATTCCCGCTTCAGAAAGCTGGTCTATCCAAAGCCGCCAGTCTTCGCCGCCCATTACTTTTACGGTAGCAGCAATTTCCTGCTCGTTAGCAGGCTCAGCAGAACTTTCTTTTAAAGTTCCAGTCATTATATCAATTCCAAGCCCCGCATAAGTTTTTCCGATAGGCTTTATAACTGACTTATACATGACTTTTGCGCCTGTTTCAGGGTCGATTTTTACAGGATCAGTTCTAACTGGACTTGCCAAGCTGTAAACTATAAGGTCAATTTTTTTGCCAAGTTTTTTTACTTCATCAATAATCATTGAGCGAGTTTCGTTGGAAAAAGCGTCTACACTATAGGTTTTTGAAAAAAGACCCGCTTTCGCAGCGGCTCTATCAAAAGCGGCATTGTTATACCAACCTGGAGTTCCACCTTTTTTTTCAGTAGCTTCTTTTTCAAAAGAAATTCCAATTGTATCAGCTCCATATTCGAAAGCTGCTGTTATTCGGCTTGCAAGCCCATAGCCTGTGGAACAGCCTAAAACTAAAACTAAAGAGGGACCTTTCCCACCTTCAGAGCGAGTTTTTATTCCCCGTTCAGTTTTTTTATTCTTTACGTATTCAATTTGACGTTCTGTGTCCTTTACACATCCTATAGGATGGGCATTTATACACATATTACTTCTTACCATTGGCTTTATAATCATATTTTCCTCTTTTAATTTGATTTTTTAAGCTAATTTTATTCATATTTCTTTAAAATTACGCAAGCGTTGTGTCCTCCAAATCCTAAAGAACAGCTTGCCGCAGCAGTTATGCTGCAATTAATTCCTTTTTGCGGCGTATAATCTAAATCACAACCTTCTTCTATATCTGGATTTTCAAGGTTTATTGTAGGAGGAACAAAACTGTCTTCAATAGCTTTTACACAAAAAACAGCTTCTATAGCCCCTGCTCCACCGACCATGTGGCCAGTTTCGCTCTTTGTAGAAGAAATGTGCAATTTGTACGCATAGTCACCGAAAACGGTTTTAAGCATTCTTGTTTCCGCAGCATCGTTTGCATGCGTAGAAGTTCCGTGAGCGTTGTAATATTGAATTTCTTCTTTTTTCATACCAGCATCTGCAAAGGCTTTCTCCATTGCTTTAGCGCCTCCAGAACCGTCTTCTCTAGGAGCTGTTATATGATAAGCGTCGCTAGAAGAGCCAAAACCTGCAACTTCTGCATAAATCTTTGCTCCGCGAGATTTTGCGTGCTCTAGTTCTTCCAAAACTAAAACGGCTGCCCCTTCTCCCATAACAAAGCCGCTTCTATCTTTATCGAATGGGCGGCAGGCCTTTTTTGGATTGCCGTTAAAACTAGAAGTAAGAGCCTGCAAAACTTGATAGCAACCGATGTTAAAACCGGTTATGTTCGCATCGCAGCCACTAGCAAGACACATATCAATTCTTCCTGAGCGAATCATATCTAAAGCGATTCCAATTGAATCAGTTCCAGAAGCGCATGCAGTTGAAACTGTGTAGCTAGGACCTTCTATTCCTAAGTACATGCTTACAGCGGCGGCCGCCTCGTTGTTCAATGAAAGCGGCGCGGTAAGCGGTGGAAGGCGATTTACGCCAGCGTTTGGGTCAAGATATTTTCGATATCCGGCTTCAACTCCATCGCTAAGTCCAATTCCTATTCCATTTACTATGCCGATATTTTCAAGACCGATATTTTCTTTTGTGTAGCCAGAATCTTGGACAGCTTCAATGCTAGCGCCCAGCAAGAACTTTGCAAAACGGCTCATCTTTCTAGTAAGCTTGTGATCAACATTATATGTGTCCAAAGAAAAGTTCTTTACTTCAGCAGCAATTTGAACAGGAAAATCAGTTGGATCAAACAATGTGATTCTATCAATTCCACATTCACCATTTTTTACAGCATTCCAAGAATCTTGAACATTATTACCAACGGAACAGATTGCTCCTAATCCTGTAACTACAACACGACGCTTTGACATAAAAAATCCCATAAAAATCAATTTATATAAATACGTCTGGACAAGGTACGCTTACGCTTAAAACCTTGACCCAGTCTTTTTTAAGATTCATATAAACCTTAAATAAAAAGATTGCAACGCAAACTTATTATAACACATATAAACAAAAAACTAAAAATCCTGCTTTATTTTATTTGCTTCTGTACCCTTGTCTTTTTCGCGAATTTCCACGCGGCGGATTTTTCCGCTTATGGTCTTTGGAAGCTCTTTTACAAATTCATAAATTCTAGGACATTTGTACATAGCCGTATTTTCTTTTGCAAAAGTAGAGATTATAGTTTCCATTTCTTTTGGATTTTTATCTTCATAACCGGCAGAAAGAACAATTGTTGCTTTTACAGCCATTCCTCGCTTTGCATCTTCAACGCCAGTAACTGCACATTCCAGGACGGCAGGATGCTTTTGCAAAACCGACTCAACTTCAAACGGACTGATTCTGTATCCAGAAGACTTAATAATATCATCTTTTCTACCTACAAACCAAATGTAACCGTCGCTGTCTTTGTAAACATTGTCGCCAGTGTGGTACACACCGCCATCAAAAGCTGCAGCCGTAAGCGAAACGTCTTTATAATATCCCATAAGAAGTCCAAAAGGATGACCGTTTTCTACGTGAATACAAAGCTCGCCAACTTCGCCGACTGGAACAGATTTGCCGTTTATATCAAGAACGTCAACATCGTAAAGAGGATTTGGAAGTCCCATTGAACCTGGTTTTACAGGAGTTTCAAGAAAGTTTCCGCAAATTATTGTAGATTCCGACTGACCATAGCCTTCGTAAATCTTTTTTCCTGTTTGTTCATACCACTTATTAAAAACCTCGCCGTTCAACGCTTCGCCAGCTGTGCTAAAGCGAGTGCATTTTGTCAAATCGTACTTTGACAAATCCTGGCGAACAAGGAATCTGTAGACTGTAGGAGGAGCGCAGAAAGTTGTAAGTCCATATTTTGAAATCAACTGAAGCATTTTATCCGGCTTAAGCATATTCATGTCGTAAACAAACAACGCTGTTCCTGCAAGCCACTGGCCGTAGAGTTTTCCCCAAGTGGCTTTTGCCCAGCCAGTTTCGGCAATTGTAAGATGAAGACCATCTTCCACAACGCAGTGCCAATACTTTGCAGTCATTATATGTCCAATTGGATAAAGGAAATTTTGAATTACCATCTTTGGATAGCCAGATGTTCCCGACGTAAAATACAAAAGCATTGGATCTTCATTATGAGTTGCAGCCTCTCCTACAGGACGAGGAAATTCTGCCGGCATTTTTTCATATTCTTCGTGAAAAGAAATCCAGCCTTCGCGCTTTTCTTTTCCGACTGTCGCAAGAAGTTTTACGGTAGGGGATTTCGGCATAGCCTTTTCAATTTCATCAAGAACGTGCGGATTGTTATAAGAAATTATCATTTTTACTTCGGCAGCGTTTGTTCTGTATTCAATATCTGCCTGAAGAAGCTGGTCTGTTGCCGGTATTACAATGGCTCCTATGCGATGAAGAGCCGGCATAAGAAACCACCATTCGTAACGGCGGCGCAAAATAAGCATAACGGTGTCGCCTTTTTTAATTCCTACAGAGGTAAGCCAATAAGCAGCCTTTTTTGATTCTCGCGAAATGTCATCAAATGTAAAAGTATATTCTTCTCCGTTGTCATCAAGCCAGACCAAAGCTCTTTTTCCAGGAAATTCCGTAGCGTAGCGATCCACAACATCATAAGCAAAATTAAAATTTTCTGGAGCTTTTAGTTTACAGTTCTTTTTTAAATCTTCGTAGTCTTTAAACTCTCTGTCTTCAACTAAATAATCATGATACAAAGCAGACATCTAATGCCTCCCATAAACAGTTTACAACGCAAACTGTTAAAATATAATAAGGTTTAACCCAAATATAAAACAACATTTGAACAATTAGACACACAGAAAAAAGCTTAGTTGCATCAAAACCGTGTATATTGTCATTTTAACAAATTTTGTCATAATAGTCTATATTTTTGCTAAAAACTCAATTTTTGACCTAAATATTAAGACTGACTAAATTGATACAAAACATTTACAAACATTGTTTTCAACTAGCATTAGTTTTGATATAATCAAAATATGAAAAAAACACCTGACTATACATTAATTTTTCAAGATGAAAATATAGTAGTTCTAAACAAACGCTCTGGGTTGCTAGTTGCAGCAGACCGATACGACACAGAAGCTCCAAGATTAGACCTTGAAGCGGAAAAAGAATTCGGGAAATTATTTGCCGTACATAGAATTGATAAAGATACAAGCGGAATTGTAATTTACGCAAAAAATCCAGAATCGCATAAAAAACTTTCAATGCAGTTTCAAGAACGAGAAGCAGAAAAAATCTATCATTGCTTGGTTTATGGGCATCCTTTGTGGGAAAATCTAAAAGTAAATTTGCCGCTTCTTCCTGACGGAGACATTCGCCACAGAACAGTTGTAAACAAAAGATTTGGAAAACCGTCTTTAACAGAATTCACACTCATAGGAACGTGCGGACCTTACTCCTGGATTGAAGCGAAGCCAAAAACAGGGCGAACCCATCAAATAAGAGTACATCTTGCGGAAAACGGACTTTCTATTGTTTGCGACCCGTTGTACAGCGGAAACCAAAAACCAGTGCGGCTAAGCGAAATTAAACGCCGTTGGAACGGTGATGAATATGAAGAAAGACCATTATTAAGCCGGCTTGCGTTGCACGCGTACAAACTTACAATAAAATCTCCATCAAATGACGAAAAAATAACTTTTACAGCTCCGTATCCAAAAGACTTAGACGCAACAAGAAAACAACTTGCAAAAATCTTCGGAGTTGACCCTTTGGCATAGTTTTATAAATGAAAAGACAATTTTTTTGGGTTGCTACAGTATTTTTTTTCTTCATCGCGATTGAAAAAACAAACGCAGCAAATGCAAATTTTTCGTTTACCCAGTTTTGCGGTTTTAGAAAAGGCGCAATAAACGAATACGTACTTGAAAAAAACAGTTCTGGCGACCTAAAAAAACTTAGTCAATTAAAATGGGAACTTAATCCTGCGTTTTACACAGGAATTGCGAGCACGCTTTCGTTCGACTTTGGAAAAAAAAATAGAAATCAAATTGGAATGCAGCCATTTTTTGCCTGGTTCGGAAGTTTTCCAAGCGGAAAGATGTACGATTCAGATTGGATAGATTTAAATGATGTAAAAAATATCTATTCTATAAGCGAAAATTTTATAGATACAGGTTTATTTGCGGGGCTTAATTTATTTTGGAAGTATTCCCCTTTAAAAATATTTGCATTTTCGATTGAAGCAAAGTTTCAATATGATTATATCCACTTTGAAGCGAAAAATGGTTACGGCTGGTATGGAGATGCCGAACACAGTTCAACCGGAACAAATGTTTCTTACGATAGTTCAGCGGCAAAATTTATGCCTTCAGGAAAACTGTTCGGAATTGCGTATAAAAAAAGACTTTATTCAACTTGGATTTCTGCGCAAGCAATTTTTTTTCCATTTAACTATGCAACTTTAAAACTTGGAGCAGGGATTTCGCCTTTTGCACATTTTTCTTCAATAGATAAGCACTACAATAACAATGGAGGAAACTTCTACAGAGACGTTGCAAATGCTCTTTTTTGTCAAGGAAGTTTTTTTACTTCTATTGATATACACAATTCTTTAAAAACGTTGATTTTTTCTTTTTCCGCAAATAAAAGTTTTTCGCCGATGCTAATAGGACTTTCATATATTGGTAACTCTTCAGCAGGACCTTTTCATTTAAATTCTGTAAAAAGCGGCGGCGACATAAACTACTGGGACTTTACTTTTTCATTAACAATTAAGCCAAGCAGAAAAACCACATTGTAACAAAATTCCTGGTACCATAATGAAGTACAAGTTCATCAGCGACGGCAACTGGACAGCCGACATCAAGGCGCCGGATACTGTTGATGACGGTTTTGGCGGCTTGAACGGTCTTGTTGACGTAAACGTTCTTGGAGCAGGCGGCGACGGTGCTGCGGCTAGCGGTCCTAAGATTAAGTTCCTTACTTGGAGCATGCTTGGGGCGCAAACAAAATTCCTTTTGAACGATGATACAGCTAATGAACTTGACAAAGGAGTTCAGTCTGCAGGTATAAACTTCAAATCTTATGTAAAGTTTGCAGGTGATGTCCTTCCTAATGTTCCAATGTACGTAGAAATTGCAGTTGCTGAACAAGATTCTTTTGAAAATCTTTACAAACAAGGCGATAAAGAAGAAAAAATCGACTTTATCGACGGTTTGAAAAAATTTGGTGTAGGAATTCTTACTTCTCCTGTAGATGCGCTTGACGGTGGAGCTGCAAACGCAACATATCTTGGACACTTCAAGTTCGGAATCAGTTCTGACTATGTAAACTGGACAACAGGCTACAAATACGCAAAACTTCCACCACACCAGATTAACGACTGGATTACAGTAGATAAAGAATGGGAAGCAGGATATTCGGCAGTTGGTGGATTCAACTACTTTGAGCTTGGACACAAACTCCAGCAGCTTGGACCTGTAACTCTCAAGGCAGCTATAGCTCCAAACCGCAGCGCAGACCGCAAAGGCGAACAATTTGGTTTCTTTGGCTGGGTAAACGCTTCTGTTGGACCAATGGCTACAGTTGACTTCCAGTACAACGCAGCTCTTGGAAAAACTTTCGATACAATCTTTGGTCACTGCTACGAACAGGATTTTATCGTTGGTTATAAAGGTGTTTATGGTCCAGTTACAGCACGTGTTAACTATGCTGCTAACATTTATGGCGATGGCGACCTTGTAAAAGTAAATGGCGTTGTAAAAAAGACAACATTTTCACCAGCAGCATCTGATGTAGGAGCAGTAGATCCAACAATTTCTGCCCTTGCAAACATGGCAGCAACAGCAGACGTAAACTATACAAACGACACATTTAGCGCAACAGTTGGTGGACGCTTCCGCGGTAAACAAGCAGGTCTTATGTACGTAGAAGAAGGTGCAGACGATCATACAAACATTAGCGACCAGCTTGGTAACTTGAACCACATGAGATTCTGGGCAGATGTAAACGCAAACGTAACAACAGCCTTGAACATTGGTTTGAATCCATATCTTGAAATGACTTTGGACAAAGACCTTAAATCTCCATATAAAGATGCAGACACAATGAAGATTTATGCAAAGCCATACTTCGCGCTCGACCTTGACGAAGCATTCTACGTTCCAGGAAAACTTGACGGTTATGCAGAATTCAACTACTTCACAAAAGAAGCAGACAAAGTTTCTTCTGTAATTGGCAACAACCAGTTCAGAATCGAAGCAGCCGGAATCAAATATTCTATGGAATTGAGCGGAGCTGTTAAGGGAATCGAAGCAATCTACTGCTACGACGACACAGACGGCGACAAGCTTTTTAACAGCGTAATTTCAACAATCACGCTCGACAAAGATTACAAGGTTCAGGCAGGTTTTGGCATAAGAACAAAGAACTCTGAATCAAAAGTAGAAATCAACAATCCGTTTGGATTCTTTGTTGGAGCTACAAAGAAGCTTCCAGTTCTTGCAAAACCAACAGCATATCTTCAGTTTATGTACGCAATGGATCCATACAACGCATTTGGAGATGGTCCAACAGCATACAAACTTGACGACTACAAACTCAAGAACGGTGTTTCAAACTATGAAAACAACGCTGCAGTACGAATTGGATTGCACTGGGACCTCTAGTCTTGGGTAGTGGAGGAAAAATATATGAAAAAATTTATACTTAGCATTTTGGCTGTTTTTGCAGTATTTGCAATGACTAGTTGTGAAATGACTTACGACAAGGATTACGAAACATTAACACAATGGTTCGCTCCACACACAGGCGACACAGGCGACTGGATAGCACCTTCTAGCGAATGTGAAATGACTTACAACGCAGGAACAGGTTTGTATGAAATTGAAATTACAACAAACCGTAAAAACGTAGGTATTAGCGTTTGTAAAGATGCAAACTACGGCGGACAGCTCAACTGGGATAAATCTGACGAAGCAACACAGGCTGCTTTCACTTGGCGAGAAGATTATGGAAACAAGCAGTTAGTTATCAAAAAGAAGGGAACTTACCTTGTAACAGTTGATAACAGCAATCCGGAATCTCCAAGTTGGACTGTAACAGCAAAATAAAAGCGTAGTTGCTAAAAGTAATTTGAAGGTACTTCAATTACAAATTAGGTTTGCGTTGCAAACTTTTTATTACCCAATCATTTGATTGATTTTTTTGGGAGAAAATATGAAAAAAATAATTGGAAAGTTAGCAGGTACAATTCTTGCCGCTGCAGCACTTTTTTCTGTTGCAAGTTGTAAGAATCAGCTTGACTATGTAAACGATACAACTGCATTGAACAAATTCAATGTGCTTGGTTTAAGCGTTACAGGTCTTGATGCCTCATATAACCATGCAGATATTGCGCTTATGGTGCGCGAAAAAGACAACGAAAAAGGTGAAGCTACTTTTGCATCTTATGTTTCAGGAAAAGTTTCTGATTCATACCAGAATGACAAAGGTGACACCATTGGCTACAAAGAAGGAACAGCTTATATTTCTTTAAAAGATGCAAAACTTTTTGATGGCGATACACTTAACACAGCAACATTTGAATGTTACCTTAAAGTAGGCGACAACACAATTAAACTTCTTGATGGCGAAAATGCAAAACTTGCAGTTCCTACATCACCTGCCAACACAGACGACAAAGACCTTGAAAAAAAATGGGTTGACGTTGTTGTAAACGGCGACTACGGCACATTCAGTTTTAAGAACAGTGTAAAAGAAGACGACTTTGTAAACATTACTTTGTACAATATTAAGTTGGATCTTATGAATGCAACAGAAGGTAACTTGCCAGCAGGTGTAAGCGTAACTCTTGAAGACAAAGCTGCTTCTCAAACATTCCAAAAGTATACAGTAAAAATGACAGGCTTAAAAGAAAATGCCGGCATGAAAGTTATACTTGGCGGTTCTACTGTAAGTGATGAAGATGGTAAAAAACAAGATTTATGGTATGAAGCTGATAAATTTGGAAAAGTAATTTCAGACAAGGGCGAAGTAGAATGGTCTTTCTATGGAGCAGATGTTTCTTATTTGGCTTATCGTAAATATGGAACAGGGAAAGGTCCTGAATTTATCGTTACTTTAGCAGGTTATGCTAACCATGATGAAGCACCTAAACTTTTAGCAAGTTCTGTTTCTGCTTCTGGAGGCACTGGAGATTTTAACCTTATGTTCCCTCCTTATGCCGTTGAAAGTGGAAAGAACGTAACCCTTACAATCGATGTTGAAAAAGTTGCAGCTGATTCAAAATCTAAAGATGACCCTGTTGCAAGCGAATCTATAATTTACATTGATGCAATAAAAGTTACTAATGCACCTGCAATTGGAAAAGCAAAATATCTTGGATTCTGTGCAAACTGGTTACCAAATAATGTATGGGGAAGCGGTACTCCTTATAAGATTGAAGATTCTGCTTATTATGATGGTAATGATGCATATCTTATAACAAATTTGGCATACAAACCTGCAAAAACTACAGTAAAATTTGACCTTCAAGTCTTAAATCCTGCTAGTGATGCAACCTTCTGGGCTGATGCCTCAAAAGTTCTTGATGATAAAGTTGCTACAGAAACTTACTTAACTTCAGAACTTGCTGGAAATCACTATGTTCTTGTATTTGACCGTGCTTCTACAAAGTATGGAACAGAAGATGGCGCTAATAATACCGCAGTTCGTGCACAGTTAATTCCATCTAAATTCTTTGAGTACAGTTATACTGTAAAAACAGTAACCCTTGAAGGCTATAAAGGTTCTATTGAAAATCCTGCAATAATTGGAGACTTTACAAATTGGTCAGATGATATTACAGGAACAAAAGATTCTAGCGGAAATTGGTGTTATGAAGTAAATAGAACTGTTTCTAACAGTGGCTTTAAGTTCCGTACACAAGGTGCATGGAATGGCGATTTCCCAGGTTCTAATATTACTTGGCCTGTATTTGTAGGTTCTGCAAACGTTATTTGTACATATAATGCAGATGGTTCTGTAACTGCTGTTGCTGAATTAGCTAAATAGCATTACTTTTATGTACTAATTTTACAACTAGGTGGCATTGTGCTACCTAGTTGTTTTTTTATGGAGTTTATTATGAAAAAATTAATCATTTTGTCAGGAAGCTCAAGATATGGAAAAACAGAAACATTAATCTGCTTGTCTAAAAAGTTTAAAACTATTTCTGCAACATCTTGCTATAGTCCTAATGATTTTAGATATATTTGTGATAAAAACGGCAAAAAAATATGCATTTGCACTGCAGGTGATAGTGCTAGTATAACAAATGATAATATCAATTTCTTTAATCAACACAAAAATTGTGATGTTTTTATATCTGCAGCTAGAAGCAGTGGAGCAACTGTTAATCTTTTAGTTGATTGGGCTAATGCAAACAAAATTGATTATATTTATGTAACAAAAAGCTGGTTAGAAGATAAAAATAATAACTTTCATTTTTTTAATGATAAATTTGCTGATTTTTTAAATTCTCTAATATAGAATCTTTACGAGCAAAATTGAGCATAAAAAGTTTTTGTATCGTTTTTTTCTAAAACTTGCATTTTTAATATATATGGGATAATATAAACTTACACTTTGGATTATCCCATATAATAATTTTGGAAGAAACTATGTCATTTATAGAACGTCATGCAAAAAAAACAATAGAACGAATTTCCAATTCATTTCCGGCTGTTTTGGTTACAGGTGCAAGGCAAACAGGAAAAACAACTCTCCTAAAAAGCATTACGGACAAAAAATCCGTTGGCTATCTTACATTCGATAATCCTATGGAAGAGCAGTCTGCAAAATCTGACCCGCAAATGTTTATCGATTTTCATCCTAACCCTTTTTTGTTTGATGAAGTTCAGTATGTTCCCGATTTATTCCGTTATCTAAAAATTGAAATTGACAAGAACCGCCACAATGGAATGTACTATCTTACAGGAAGCCAGCAGTTTCGTCTTATGGAAAAAGCGACGGAAAGTCTTTCTGGAAGAATCGGAATAGTACAGCTTTATCCGCTTTCTGCACGCGAAAAACGCGGCGATGGTTTTGACAAACCTTTTATCCCATCAAAAGAATATATTTTGCAAAGAAATAACGCATTTTCTAACAGGGAATTTTCTGCGGCAGAAATATGGAATTCTATCTTTACCGGTGGTTATCCAGAAGTTGTAAACAAAAATATTTCGCCAAATGATTTTTATTCAAATTATCTAAAAACTTATATCGAGCGAGATATTCGAAGTCTTACCCAAGTAGCAAACGAAATGCAGTTTTTTCAGTTTATTTCGGTTGTTGCAGCAAGAACTGCACAACTTGTGAATTATGAAGACATTTCAAGTGAAGTCGGAATCAGCGAAGTTACGGCGAAAAAGTGGCTCTCTCTTCTCGTGTCTTCTGGACTTGTTTATTTGCTTCAACCGTTTTCAGTGAATGTTGAAAAGCGTGTTGTAAAAACTCCCAAACTTTATTTTGTTGACACAGGACTTGCCGCCTATCTTACAAGGTGGACAAACCCGAATGTGCTATGTGAAGGTGCAATGTCGGGTGCATTTTTTGAAACTTACATTGTTGGCGAAATCCTGAAATCATTCTGTAATGCTGGAATTGAACCTCCTCTTTATTTTTATAGGGACAAAGATAAAATCGAAATCGACCTGATTATTTTTCAAAACAACACGGTTTATCCAATTGAAATAAAAAAGACTGCCACGCCTAAGTCCGATGACGCAAAGAACTTTTTCATTACAAATAGAATTAAAAATGTAAAGATTGCTCCGTCTTGCATTGTCTGCAATTGCGAAAATCCAGTTTTCGTGTCAAAAGATACAATAGCAATTCCTGCAGAATACGTTTGAAAAATAAATTAAACTTACTTGAAATATACCTTAAAAAAATTACAGCCCCTTAATCTGCTCTAAAGAAAGCCCTGTGCATTCAGAGATGGTGTTCAAGTCAATGCATTTTTTTATCATCTTCTTTGCGGTTTCAATGGATTTTTTCAAAGCTCCTTCTGCAATTCCTTTAGACAGACCTTCCTTCAAACCTTGAGCTTTGCCTTCGGTCCTACCAATTTCGCGGGCTTCCTCTTTCCATTCGGTGACTTGGTCTTCCCATAGCATAT